>Ga0210040_10000542_pt1 | contig 63095 bp, 63 predicted proteins | sample CryGeyCG12114_NA_FD_185462 | JGI IMG/M metagenome (GOLD analysis project Ga0210040, IMG submission 185462) | Groundwater microbial communities from aquifer - Crystal Geyser CG19_WC_8/21/14_NA (SPAdes) (version 2) | ecosystem: Environmental > Aquatic > Deep subsurface > Groundwater | place: USA...
GCAGCTGCGCTGCGACACGTACGACGGCGTCTTCTGCATGAGCGACCAGATCGGGCGGGGCCTGGCAGACGGCCTCCGTGACCGGGGCATCAGGGTTCCCGACGCCGTGGGGGTCGTCGGCATGGACAACTGGGACGCCATGGCCGTGTCGGCGCGGCCGCCTCTCACCACGGTGGACCTGCAGCTGAGCCGGCTCGGGAACCTCGCCGCGTCGTTGCTGCTGCGGATGATCAACGGCGAGGAGGTGGAACCCGGAGTCCGGCTGGTGCCCGCCACCCTGGTGATGCGCGAGTCGACCGCGATCGCATCCTGATCGCGCGGCCTACGCCTTCACCGGCGGGCCGACACCGTGCCGTCGTCCCCCGCGTCGCGCTCGAAGGCGACCGCCGCGGCCTCGCTCGCGTCGTGCAGCAGTGCCGCGCGCAGCACCGCCGGCGCCGCCATGACGTGCCGGACGCCCGCGTCCAGGAGCTCGACGATGCGCTCGGGCGACCGCACGCTGGCCACGAGCGGGCGCGTCCCCGTGCCCGCGAGCAGGCCCACCATCTCCCGCACCACCGCGAGCCCGTCAGCCCCGGAGTCGTCGAGCCGGCCGAGGTACGGAGCGATGTACCGGGCCCCGACGGCGGCGGCGGTCACGGCCTGCGCGCTCGAGTAGACCGCGGTCACGAGCACCGGCACGCCCCGCGCCGCGAGCCGCGCCGCGACCGGGAAGCCGACGGACGTCGCCGGCGCCTTCACGACGACGCCGCTGCCCAGGTCCGCAATGCGAACGGCGGCGTCCTCCATGGCCACCGCGTCGACGCCCGTCGCCTGGAAGAACACCTCCGCCGCGCCCCGCCCGGTCCAGTCCCGGTACAGCTCGGCCGCGGCATCCGCCCCCAGTCCGGCGCGGCGCAGGATCGTCGGGTTCGTCGTGACGCCGTGCACCAGCCGGTCGGCCAGCAGGCCGCCCACCGCCTCTCGGTCTGCACTGTCGGCGTAGAGAAAGATCCGGCTCATGCTCGCTGTTTGTCGGGGTGCGGTGGGCATCCGCTGCTGCCAGCATCGTCACCCGTCCACCGTCCTCGCAGTGCGGCGCTGCGGGCGCTCCCCGCGTCAGGCGACGGGCCGCGTGACCAGTTGCGCGTCGATGAAGCGCAGGTCCTTGGAGCGCACGACGAGCGTCGCGAGCCTGTCCCCGACCCACGCGCTCGTGGCGACGAAGTCGCCGTGCCCCATCGCGATCGAGGGATGCGACCGGCCGTCCACCGTGAGGCGGTCGTGCCCGGGACTCCGCCTCGCGAGCGCGCGGCGATTCTGCTCGGACGTGCCGCTCGCGAGGTCGTCGAGCGGATCGGCCGAGTAGTAGTCGATCGCGTCGGCGAGGTAGTGCCGCACGGCAGCGGTCGCCGTTTCCACCCGGTCGCCCGGGGCGGGGATGTCGGTGAACACGAAGCCCTTGAGCTCCGCCACGCCCATGCGGCCGAGCGGGGTGTCCTCGAACCAGAAGTCGCCGGAGGGGTCGGCGAGCCAGAAGTGCAGGCGGGCGACGCGGTCGCTGAACCCGTACCAGCTGAACCCGCGCTCCGTGACCCGCAGCTGCGGGGCGAGCGTGAAGACCGGCGGACCGAAGTCCCGCAGCCGATCCGTGTCGGTCGAGCGTGCTGAGGAGATGTCGTCACTGAACGGCATGCCACGACCGTAACCCGGCCGCATCCGCGTTCGCCGTGCTTCTCCCCGATCGGTTGGACGCTGCGCGGATGCGGAGACCGCTCGCGGGGATGAGGTCGCTCATCCCCGCGGTGGACGCGCCGGTCGCGCCCCGCGCGGAAGGCTGGACGGCATGTCGACTCGCCGCCGCCGGATGCCGCCCGCGATCGGTGGCACACTGCTCGCGCTCGCCGTCTCCGCGGCGGCCGGTGCGCTGACGCCTCTCGGCCAGCAGTACCTGCCCGAGCCGCTCGCCCCGCTCGCGAACTCGTCCGGCTCCTGGACGCTCATCGCCTTCGGCGCCGTCTATCTGAGCCGCGCCCGCCCCGTGCCGGCCGCTGTGCTGGGCGCCGCGTGCTTCATCCTCATGAACGAGCTCTACGCCGTGGTCTCCACGCTGCGCGGCAACCCGTACAGCGCGGGCCTCCTCGACTTCTGGACCGTGGTCGCCGTCGTCGTCGGTCCGGTTGTCGGCCTGTCGGCCTCGTGGCTCAAGGGTGACCGCCCCCACCTCCTGGTGCCGGCCGTGGCCGCCCCGAGCGCCGTGCTCATCGGGGAGGGCGTGTACTACCTGACCGTGCTGCCCGAATTCACCACCTACGGGATCCTCGAGGTGGCCGCAGGCGCGCTCCTGCTGCTCGCACTGGTCGCGCGTCGCGTGCGCACCGTGCAGCACGGTGTCGCGGCCGCGGCGCTCGCCGTGGTCGGCGCGGCGGCCTTCGTCACGGCGTACACGGCGGCGCCGGCCGTGCTCGGCGCACTCTGACGCCGGGTCGGCGCCGTGCGGAGCGCCCCGAACGTGGGGCGGAGCCGGCCCGCCGGACCCTCCGGTCGCCGGGGACCGGTGCAATAGTCTTGGCTGTCGTGACCGATGCGCGCAGCCGACTGATCGACTTCATCTCCGCGGAGGCCGTGTTCCACGGCGACTTCACGCTGACCAGTGGCAAGAAGGCGACCTACTACGTCGACCTCCGCAGGGTCAGCCTCGACCACCGCGTCGCCCCGCTCATCGGCCAGGTGATGCTCGACCTGATCGCCGACATCCCCGACGTCGCCGCCGTCGGCGGTCTCACCATGGGCGCCGACCCGGTCGCGGCCGCCGTGCTGCACCAGGGAGCGGCACGAGGGCTCGCCTATGACGCGTTCGTCGTGCGCAAGGAGCCGAAGGATCACGGCCGCGGCCGCCAGGTCGAGGGGCCGGACCTCGAGGGCAAGCGCGTGATCGTGGTCGAGGACACGTCGACGACGGGCGGCTCGCCGCTGAAGGCCATCGAGGCGCTCACGAAGGTCGGCGCCGTGATCGCCGGCGTCGCCGTCGTCGTCGACCGCAACACCGGTGCCCGCGAGGTCATCGAGGCCGCCGGCTACCCGTACTACTCCGCCATCGGCCTGGACGACCTCGGGCTCGGCTGACATGGCCCGGGGGGACGACGGCCGGTTCGATCCGCCGCGGTGGGGCGCGGACGGCGACTCGCAGGACGACGCGGAGTGGTTGCTGCGCGAGCTCGGCGGCGCGGACTCCGACGCGAGCCAGGACCCTCGAGGCGGGGGCGGCACCGCGGAGGGAGCGACGCGTCCGCCGGAGCAGGCGAAGCAGCCCCGGGGACCGAAGCAGCCCCGGGGGCCGAAGCAGCCCCGGGAGCCGAAGCAGCCACGGGAGCGGAGGCGTGCCCGCGCGGCTTCGTCCGCCGCGGGGGAGGGCGGGGCGGCGGCCGCCGGCGCCGGGGATCCCCGCAGGACGCGGATCCTGCTGATCGCGCTGGCCGTCGTCGCGCTGCTCGCCCTCGCCTCCCTGTTCTTCCTGGGCATGCGACTCGCATCGGGCGCGTCCGTAGCGGCGACCCCCGCCCCGTCCGCGACCCCCGCCCCGTCCGCGACGCCCACTCCGAGCGAGACGCCGACGCCCGAGCCCGAGCCCGAGCCCGTGGCGGCGGGACCCGTGGCGCCCGGCTCCCACCCGTGGGACGAGCTGCGCGGCGGCGAGTGCCTCGGCCCGTACGCGGGCCCGTGGGAGGAGGAGTACACGGTCGTCGACTGCGCCGCCGAGCATCCGGCCCAGCTCGTCTATCGCGGCGCGTTCCCCGCGGATTCGCCCGAGCAGTATCCCGGCGAGCAGGCCATCCAGCCGCAGCTCAGCCTGCTCTGCAGCGCGCCCACCGTCATCGACATCGCGGCGGCGGCGCCGTACGGCGACCTGCAGGTGCAGGGCGCCTACCCGGCGACCGCCGAGCAGTGGGAGGCCGGGCAGCGCGACATCTTCTGCTTCGTCAGCCGGTCGACGGGGGAACCGCTGACGGGCAGCATCGCCGTTCCCCAGGCCGCCCCGGCCGGCTGAGGCTGCGGCTCGGGCCTCAGAGCTCGGACTCGACCGGGTCGCGCTCGATGAGCTCGTCGACGCCGCCCAGGACCTCGTCGGGGCGGAACGGGTAGCGCAGCAGCTCCGCCTCGTCGCTGATACCGGTCATCACGAGCACGGTGTACAGGCCCGCCTCGATGCCGGCGACGATATCGGTGTCCATGCGGTCGCCGATCATGCCCGTGCTCTCGGAGTGCGCGCCGATGCGATTGAGGGCCGAGCGGAACATCATCGGGTTCGGCTTGCCCACGATGTACGGCTCGCGGCCCGTCGCCTTGGTGATGAGGGCGACGACCGCGCCGGTCGCGGGCAGTGGTCCCTCGGCGCTCGGACCCGTCGCGTCCGGGTTGGTCGCGATGAAGCGCGCCCCCGCGTTGATCAGCCGGATGGCCCGTGTGATGGCCTCGAAGGAGTAGCTGCGGGTCTCGCCGACGACCACGTAGTCCGGGTCGCTGTCGGTCATGATGAAGCCCGCCTCGTGCAGGGCGGTCGTGAGCCCCGCCTCGCCGATGACGAAGGCCTTGCCTCCCGGCAGCTGCTGCTGCAGGAACGCCGCTGTGGCGAGCGCGGACGTCCAGATTGCCTCCTCCGGCACGTCGAGGCCGGATGCGCGAAGCCGGGCGCTCAGGTCGCGCGGCGTGAACATCGAGTTGTTGGTGAGCACCAGGAAGGGCTTGCCCTGATCCTTCCACTGCTGCAGCAGCGCGGCGGCCCCGGGAAGCGCGGCGTTCTCGTGCACCAGCACGCCGTCCATGTCGGTCAGCCAGCAGTCGATCTCGTTGCGATGCATCACGCCCATCCTTCCCGCACCTGGGCCCAGCGTATCCGCGGCAGGGGCGCCGGCGGGGTCGGTGCGCTCAGCGGGCGGCGGCCTGCTCCCCGCGGGCTAGGCGGGCGGCGGCCTGCTCCCCGCGGGCGAGGCGGGCGTCCACGGCGGCCGCGGAGAACGTCTGATCGATGACGAGGTGACGCGCGCCCTGCACGGCGGCGTCCGCGCCGAGCGTGCTCACCGCCATCGTGAGCTCGCGGGTGGCCAGCGGCACCGTGCGCTGGAAGATGCTCTCCCGCACCGCCTGCAGCAGGTGCGGCCCCGCGGCGGGCAGCACGCCGCCGAGCACGAGGACAGCGGGGTTCAGCAGGGCGACTGAGGTGGCGAGCACCTCGCCGAGCAGGTGGCCGGCGCGCTCCGTGAGGGACACGGCGAGCGCGTCCCCGGCGGCCAGCAGCCGGGCGACGTCCTGGATCGACGTGACCGGCGTCCCGGCCTCGGTGAGCTGGCGGGCGAGCGCGCCGCCGCTCGCCTCCGTCGCGAGGCAGCCGGTGGCCCCGCACGTGCAGGGTCGTCCCGCGTTTGCGCCCACGATGCGGATGTGACCGATGTCGCCGGCGCCGCCCGCGATGCCGCGCTCAGGCTGGCCGTGCAGGATGACGCCCGCGCCGATGCCGGTGCCGACCTTCACGAACAGCACGCTGGGCGCGTCGGAGTAGCGTGCCCGCGTCTCGCCGAGGCCCATGAGGTTGGCGTCGTTGTCGATGAACACGGGGATCCCCAGCGCAGCGCTCAGCCGGTCTGCGACGGGGTAGTCGTGCCAGCCGGGCATCAGGGGCGGCGTGTTGGGCCGCTGCGTCGCGAAGCGCACGGGCCCCGGGATGCCGACGCCGACGCCGGCCACCTCGGACACCGCCCGGCCGGAACGGCCGAGCAGCTCGGTGATGCGCCGGGTGACGTAGCGCAGCACGTCGTCGGGGCCGGAGTCGATGCGGAGCTCGCTCGACGCCTCGGACAGGATGCGGCCGCCGCCGTCGATGAGGGCGACGTGGGCGTGCGTCGCCCCGAGGTCCACCGCGACGACGAGCTGGCGGTCCTCGTCGAAGGACAGGATCTTGGCCGGTCGCCCGGTGGTGCCCGCCACCTGGCCGACCTCCCGCACGTAGCCCGCCGCCGTGAGCGCGGTCATGCGCAGGGCGAGCGTCGAGCGGGACAGGCCGGTGACCTCCTGCAGCTCTCGCCGCGTGCGCACCTGCCCCGTGCGCACGAGCTCGAGGATCTCACCCGCGGAGGCGTTGCCCGATCCTGGCACGCGTCACCCCTTCTCGGCTCCCGCCGTCAGTCCGCCCGTCAGCAGCCGCTCCGTGGCGAAGAACACGATGATGATCGGCAGCGTCAGCACGACCGACCCTGCCATGAGCACCGTCGTCGGCACCTCGATGCTCCCCGACAGGCGGGACAGCCCGAGGGACACCGTCCACTGGTCGCGCTTGTCGACGAGGAACAGCAGGGCGAAGAGGAACTCGTTCCACGCGATCATGAACACGAACAGCCCCGTCGCCATGATCGACGGTAGCGCGAGCCGGATGCTGATCCGCCTCAGCACGCCGAGGCGGCCGAGTCCGTCCATCAGCCCGGCCTCCTCGATGGAGACCGGCACGGTGTCGAAGTAGTTGCGCAGCATGTAGATGGCGACGGGGATGGTCTGCGCCGTGTAGACGAGGATCAGTCCCACGAGGGAGCCCCGCAGCCCGATGCGGGTGAACAGCACGAACAGCGGGATGGCGATGACGATGGCGGGGAAGAGGTACGACGCGATGAACAGGGCGCTGATCTGCCGCCGGCCCCAGAAGGGCAGCCGGGCGATGGCGTAGGCGCCGGGGATCGCGACGGCGAGCGCGAGCACGACGGACGCGATGGCCACGAGCGCGCTGTTGCCGAGGAACGTGAGGAACCCCTGGCCGCCCTCGCTCTGCGGCGCGAGCACGTCGACGTAGGTCGAGAGGGTGAAGTCCTGCACGGCGACGACGAGCGAGCCGGGATCGCGCAGCAGGCTCTCGATCGGCTTCACGGACAGCAGGGCCATGTAGTAGAAGGGCAGCAGGGTCACGACGAGGAACACCGCGAGCAGCACCCAGCGCAGGATGCCGAGGGTGCGCCGCTCGATGCGGTCGCGGGTCCAGGCGCGGCGCGGCGGCGACGTGCGGGGGCTCGTCTGGGTGGCCGGCGGGGCCGTCGTCGTGGTCACAGTCGTTCTCCTCTGCGGCGCATCATGAGCACGTAGACGGTCAGCAGGATGACGAGCACGGCGGCGAGCACGACCGACTGGGCTGCGGCGCCGCCGACGTTGCGCTGCACGGTGAGCAGCTCGTAGATGCGCACACTGGCGACGCCGGTCCCCGCCGCCCCGCCCGTGAGCAGGAAGATGTCGTCGAACTCGTTGAACGTCCAGATCGTGCGCAGCACGGCGAGCAGCGCGATGACCGGCATCAGCTGCGGGAGGACGATGTGCCGGAAGCTCTGCAGCGGCGTCGCGCCGTCCACGAGCGCTGCCTCCTCGGGCTCGTCGGAGAGCGCCTCGAGCCTCGCCATGATGAAGAGGAACGCGAACGGGAAGTAGCGCCAGCCCTCGAACGCGATGGCGGTGAGCAGTGCGGTGGGCACCGGCACCTCCGCGCCGAGCACGTCCACGAGCGCTCGGGCCTCGGACAGGAACGGGATGGCGTCGTTCCAGCCGAGCACGGTCTGCCCGAACTCGTTGACGACGCCGAACTCCGGGCTCAGCATCGTGCGCCAGACGAACGTCACGGCGACGACGGGTGCGACGTAGGGCAGGAGGAACGAGGCCCGCACCAGGGTGCGACCCCGGAACGGCCGGCGCACGAGCATCGCCGCGAGCAGGCCGATCGAGATCGAGAGCAGCACGGAGCCCGCCGTGTAGGCGAACGTGACGCCGAGGCTCGTCCACAGCGTGTCGGAACCGAGCACCCGGGCGAAGTTGTCGACCGTCAGGTCCTCGAAGACGCCCTGGCGCCCGACGTTGATGAGCTTGAGGCGCTGGAAGGCGATGAGGATCGACCACACGAGCGGCACGACCACCACGACGAGCACGACCACGAGGGTGGGCGAGACGAGGGCAAGACCGGTGAGGGCGTCGCGCTGGCTGAGGGTGCGCCGCCGGGGGCGTTTCAGCCCCGACGCCGGCGCATCGGGCGTGGGGACGGGTTGACCGGTGAACTGGGACACGGCTTGCCTCCTCGGGGTGCCCGGACGCATCCGGGCACCCCGTTCGGCTCGACTGCTAGAAGTCGAGGTCTTCCTGAATGGTGGTCGCTTCCTCTGTCGCCCGGTCGGCGGCGTCCTCGGGGCTCAGACCGGAGTTGAGGATCTCGGCGATGAGCCTCGGGATCACCAGCTGTCCGCTGACGGCACCGGAGAGGGCGCCCTGCCCCTGGGGCAGGCCCCAGCGATCGAAGGCGGCCGGGGCGGTGGCGACGGTCTCGAGGACCTCGGTCGGGTACACGGTGGAGAGCATGGCCTTCGTGTCGACACCGGCCTCGAGCGACTGCCACGCGTCCGCGTACTCCGTCGGGTTGTCCGCGGTCCCGGTGCGGGTGGGCACCTTGCCCTCGGGAGCGATGGCGAGCCAGTCCGTGTACGCGTCGCTCATCATCCACTCCACGAGGTCCTGCGTCGACTCCGCGGCGCCGTCCATGATCGCCCAGGAGACGATCTCGCCGTAGGACGCGGGCTCGGACCCGCCCGACCCCTCGATGGCGCTGACGATCCCGGTGTTCTTCGCCAGGAAGGCGGGGTCGGCCGCGCACTCGGCGCAGGTGGGCAGGGCGTCGTTGCGCAGGCCCGCGAGCTCGTCGAGCAGGAACGACGACCAGATCACCATCGCGGCACCGCCGGAGAAGTATGTCGCGCGCGTCGTGTCGACGTCCTGGTTGCCGGCGACGGAGTAGTCGCGGGCGAGCGACGTGAACCAGTCGAGCGACTCGACGCATTCCGGGCTGTCGAGCGTGACCGCCCCGTCCTCGTCGACGAGCTCGCAGCCGTTCGCGAGCGCGACGTGCTCGAACGTCTGCTGCGTGAAGCCGTCGCCGGGGGCCGTGGCGAGCGTGATGCCGGCCACCGCGTCGCTGTCGAGCGCCTCCGCGGCTGCGGCGATCGCGTCGAGGCTCGTCGGCGCCTCGATGCCCGCAGCCTCGAAGAGGTCGGTGCGGTAGAACAGCAGCTGCGCCCAGCCGTCGCTCGGCACGGAGAGCTGGGTGTCGCCGTCGCGCGTCAGCTCGAGGGCGCGATCGGAGAAGGTGTCGGCGCCGAGGGCCTCGACGACGGCCGCCGCGGCGTCCGTGTCGAGCAGGTCATCCGTCGCGAACTGCTGCACCGAGTTGAGCGGGGCGGCGGCGATGGCGTCCGGCAGCTCACCGGAGGCCGCGGCGGAGGTGAGCACCGTCGTGAGCTGGTCCTCGGCGACGGCCACGAGCTCGACCTTCGTGCCGGTCTCCTCGGTGAACCGCGCCATGAGGTCCTCCTGCGTGGCGACACGGTCAGCGACGTCCTCGATGGTCCAGATGGTCAGGGTTTCGTCGTCACCCTCGTCGCCGGAGCCGCCGGAGCAGGCCGACAGGGCCAGCGCGGTGCTGAGGGCGAGAGCGGTGAAGGCGACACGCTGCTTGCGCATGGTCTCTCTTTTCGGTCGGGGAGCTGCGGGCTGTCCGCCTCCGGGGCGGAGCGCTCGTTTCCGGGTCGTCGTCGACGGGATCCACGAACCGCGGAGCACTGGGCATCATTGAACACCCGGTTATGTCCGATCGCAAGACTAAAGAGTGAACGGCGCCGAGAAGTCTCTCGAAGTTCACCGATCCGTTATGTCCGGAAGCCGGAAGAACCGTCTTGCGGAGCCACCGACGCCCTGCGTATGGTTGCGTGCGGCGGATCCCGCCGGCGACAGAAGGGGCGGCCAGGATCATGGGCTCGGTATTGGCATTCACCGCTCCGCGGGTCGCGGACATCGTTGCGGAGCCGGAGGCGCCGCTCGAAGCGGGCGAGGTGCGGGTGCGGACGCTGTACTCCGGCATCTCCGCGGGCACCGAGCTCTCGTCCTACCGCGGCAGCAGCCCGCACCTCACGAAGCGGTGGGACCCCGAGCGGAGGCTGTTCGTGCCCGGTGCCGAGGCCGTGAGCTTCCCCGTCCACGGCTTCGGCTACGAGGAGGTGGGGGAGGTCGTCGAGGTCGGGCCCGGTGTCGCGGCTCCGCGGCTGGGCGATCGCATCTGGGGCACCTGGGGGCACCGCACGTCGGCGGTTCTCGCGGCCGACCACGCGGCGGCCCGCGTGCTCGACCCCGCCGCCGACCCCAGGATCGGCATGTTCTCGCACATCGGCGCGATCGCCCTGAACGTCGTGCTCGATGCCGACATCCACGTCGGCGAGACGGTCGCCCTGTTCGGACTCGGCGTCCCCGGCCAGCTCGTGGCCCAGCTCGCCCGGCTGAACGGGGCGCGGGTCATCGCCGTCGACGGCATCGCCGCGCGCCGCGACCTCGCCGTCGAGCTCGGCGCCGACGTCGTGCTCGACCCCGCGGACGGCCCGGCCGCGGAGCGGATCCGCGACCTCACGGGCGGCCGCGGCGCCGACGTCTCCCTCGAGATCACGGGCAACTACGGCGCGCTGCACGAGGCGATCCGCTCGGTCGCGTATGCGTCCCGCGTCGTCGGCGCCGGCTTCTTCCAGGGCGACGGGTCCGGCCTCGCGCTCGGCGAGGAGTTCCACCACAACCGCGTGCAGCTCGTCGCGTCCCAGATCTCCGGGCTCGCCCCCGCCCTGCAGCATCGCTGGGACCGCTACCGGCTCTGGAGCACCGCCATCCGGCTCGCGGAGAGCGAGCGCCTGCGCGTGCTTCCGCTCATCTCCCACCAGCTGCCGCTGGCCCGGGCCGCCGAGGCCTACCGGATGCTCGACGAGCGCCCGGGGGATGCGCTCCAGGTCGTGCTCGACTTCGAGGGTGCGCGATGACCAATCCGATCTGCGTGCAGGAGCAGTACCTGCCCGGCGAGTCGATGGCCGAGAAGTGGGAGGTCGCCGAGTCCTTAGGATTCGACGGCATCGAGCTGCGCGGCCGGGGCGAAGGCGCCTTCGCGGCCCGGCTGCCCGAGCTGACCCGAGCGGCCGCGGCCGGCGTCCCCATGCCGACCGTCTGCGTCGAGATGCTGCACTTCATCGGAGACTTCGACGCCGACCGGCGGGCGGATGCCGGGCGTCAGATGCGCGACCAGCTGCGGGTCGTCGCGGAGATCGGCGGGCGGGGCGCCATGACGCCCGCCTCGTACGGCATGTTCTCGCGCCGCCTCCCGCCGTTCGAGCCACCGCGCGGCGAGGACGGCGATCGGGCCGTGCTGATCGACGCGCTCGGCGACCTGGGGGAGTACGCGGCCGGGCTCGGTGTCACGCTCTACCTCGAGCCGCTCAACCGCTACGAGGACCACATGGTGAACCGCCTCGAGCAGGCCGTGTCCCTCATCGAGGAGCTCGGTCTGGACAGCGTGCGGATCGGCGCGGACACCTATCACATGAACATCGAGGAGGCCGACCCGGCTGCGGCTCTGCTCGCGGCCGGCCCATACATCGGTCACGTCCAGGCGAGCGACTCGAACCGTCTGGAGCCCGGCGCCGGCCACGTCGACTGGCCGCTGTTCGGCGCGACCCTCCGGGCGATCGGCTACGACGGCCCCGTCGCGATCGAGAGTCGCCTCTCCGGTCCGGCGGAGGTCGCGCTCGCCGCGGTGCCGCCGTTCCTGCGTCGGTACCTGTGAACACCGGCGGGTCGAGCGCCGGCGCCGCCGGGTCGGGCGACGCGGGCGCGGGCGGAGTCGACTCGCGCACGGTAGAGCGCGAGGCGACGCGGGTGCTCGAGCAGAACTGGCGCGGGCTCTACACGGTGCCCGCCGGCGGCCTCTACCCGCACCAGTGGAGCTGGGACTCCGCGTTCATCGCGATCGGCACGCGCCACCTCTCGCCCCGGCGGGCCCAGCAGGAGCTCGAGTCGCTCCTCGGCGCCCAGTGGGCGGACGGTCGCCTGCCGCAGATCGTCTTCAACCCCCGGCGCGACGACGACTACTCGCCCGGCGCGTCCTTCTGGCGCAGCGAGCGCATCCCCGGCTCGGCGCCCGTGCCGACCGCCGGGCTCATCCAGCCGCCGAACCACGCCTGGGCCGCGCTGCTCGTGCACGAGGCGGACCCGGCGGAGTCGCGCCGCCGCGGATTCCTCGAGCGGGCGTATCCGCGGCTCGCGGCGTGGCACGCGTACCTCCGCACGCGGCGCAGCGGGGCGTCCGGGCTCGTTCACGTGGTGCACCCGTGGGAGAGCGGCATGGACAACTCCCCGTTCTGGGATGCGCCGCTCGCCGCCGTCGCGGAGGACGCGGGCACCGACGTGCCGCGGCCCGACCTGCTGCACGCGCACGCGTCCGAGCGCCCGTCGAACGCCGAATACGGCAAGTACCTCGCGCTCGCGGCCCGGTACCGCGACCACGACTGCGATGACGCGGACGACGCGTTCCCGTTCCGGGTCGAGGATCCCGCGGTGTCCGCGCTCCTCGTGCGCTCGGAGCTCGCGCTCGCCGACATCGCCCGGGAGCTCGGGGGGCGCGGGGATCACGGGGAGCGGGCGGACGCGCTGACCGGCTCGCTCGAGTCGCTCTGGCACGCGGACCTCGGGTCCTATGTCGCCCGTGACCTCGTGTCGGGCGAGCTGCAGCCGTACCGCACCGTGTCCGGTCTCGTGCCGCTGCTGGTCCCCGGCCTCACGCACGCCGAGGACGTGCTCGGACTGCTGCGCGGCGAGCGGTTCGGGCTCGGCACGGCCGTGCTCGTGCCGAGTGCCGACCTCACGTCCGGGATCTTCGACGTGTCGCGCTACTGGCGGGGTCCGTCATGGTTCAACACCGCGTGGCTGATCGCCCGCGCCCTCGCCGAGCGGGGGCTCGACCGGGAGTCCGCCGCGCTCGGCCGCGACCTGTGCCGGTTCGCCCTCTCGAGCGACTTCGCGGAGTACCTGCACCCGATCACGGGCGAGCCGCGCGGAACCCGGCGGTTCAGCTGGACCGCCGCCCTCGCGCTCGACCTCCTCCGCTCCCGGCCCGCCGCGTAACCGTGCACCGATCCGGTGCCGGGCTCCCGGCCGTCGGTGGCGGATGAGAGCATGGCCGGATGCAGCAACCCCCGAACGGCGGCACGAGCACCGGCACCCTTGCGGACGACGCCCGCGGCATCCTCCGCCGGCTGGTCGGCAACGACGCCGCGGACTTCCACGACGGGCAGTGGGAGGCCATCGAGACCCTTGTCAGCGATCGGTCGCGCGCGCTCGTCGTGCAGCGGACCGGGTGGGGCAAGTCCGCGGTGTACTTCGTCGCGACGCTGCTGCTGCGCCGGCAGGGCGGCGGCCCGACGCTTCTCGTCTCGCCGCTGCTCGCGCTCATGCGCGACCAGGTCGCGGCCGCGGGGCGCGCGGGGGTGCGCGCCCTCTCCATGAACTCGAGCAATGCCCACGAGTGGGACGACGTGACGCGCGCGCTCGCCGCGGACGAGGTGGACGTGCTGCTCGTGTCGCCGGAGCGCCTCACCAATCCGCGCTTCCGCGACGAGCAGCTTCCCCAGCTCGTCGACCGCATCGGCCTGCTCGTAGTGGACGAGGCGCACTGCATCTCGGACTGGGGGCACGACTTCCGCCCCGACTACCGGCGCCTCCGCACGCTGCTGCAGCGCATGCCCGAGGGAGTCCCCGTGCTCGCCACCACGGCCACGGCCAACGCCCGCGTGGTCGCCGACGTCGAGGAGCAGCTGCGAGCCGCCCCGGGGAAGAACGGGGAGGCGCCCGCGGACGCGCCCGTCGTGACGATCCGGGGCCCGCTCGCCCGGCGCTCCCTCCGCCTCGGCGTGCTGCGGATGCGCTCCAACGAGGAGCGCCTCGGCTGGCTGCTCAGCCACCTCGACGCCCTGCCCGGCAGCGGCATCATCTACACGCTCACCGTGTCGGCGGCGCAGGACACGGCCCGGCTGCTGGCGCAGGCCGGCCACGACGTGCGTTCCTACACCGGCAGGGACGACCCGGCCGACCGGGAGCAGGCGGAGGAGGACCTCAAGCGGAACCGGGTCAAAGCCCTCGTAGCCACGAGCGCCCTCGGCATGGGCTTCGACAAGCCCGACCTCGGCTTCGTGCTCCACCTCGGCGCGCCGTCGTCGCCCGTCTCCTACTACCAGCAGGTCGGTCGCGCGGGGCGCGCGACCGAGCACGCGGACGTGCTGCTGCTGCCGGGAGCCGAGGACCCGGAGATCTGGCAGTACTTCGCGACGGCGTCGATGCCGGACGAGCGGGCGGCGCACGCCGTGATCGACGAGCTCGCGCACGAGGGGCGGCCGATGTCGGTGCCCGCGCTCGAGGCCAGGGTGAGCCTGCGGCGCGCGCAGCTCGAGCTGCTGCTCAAGGTGCTCGACGTCGAGGGCGCCGTCACGCGCGTGCAGGGCGGCTGGACCGCGACCGGCGAGCCGTGGGCGTACGACGGCGATCGTTACCGGCAGGTCGCGGAGACGCGTCAGCGGGAGCAGCGCTCCATGCTCGAGTACGAGTCGACCGAGGGGTGCCGCATGGAGTTCCTCCAGCGCGCCCTCGACGACGCGAGCGCCGCCCCGTGCGGGCGGTGCGACCGCTGCGCCGGCCCCTGGTACCCGACGGACGTGGACCCGGCGGCGCGGGGTTCCGCGTCGTCGTCCCTGGACCGGGTCGGCGTGCCGATCGAGCCGCGGCTGCGCTGGCCGACGGGCGCCGCGACGGTGGGGGTGCCGCTGACCGGCGCGATCACCGCCGGGGAGGTCGCGCAGGAGGGCCGCGCGCTCGCGCGGCTCACCGACCTCGGCTGGGGCAACCGCCTGCGCGAGGTCTTCGCGGCCGGAGCCCCGGACGCCCCCGTTGACGACGCCCTCATCGGGGCCTGCGTGCGGGTGCTCGCGGAGTGGGGCTGGGCCGAGCGTCCCGCGGCGGTGGTCAGCGTGCCGTCCATCGGCCGGCCACGGCTGGTCGGGTCCCTCGCGCGGCGCATCGCCGAGGTCGGCCGCCTGCCGTACCTGGGCGAGCTCGACCTCGTGTCCGTCGACGGCCCGGGCTCGGCCCGGGGCAACAGCGTGTTCCGCCTGGGCCGCGTGTTTCCGCGGTTCGCGGTCGGCGATGCGCTCGCCGACGACCTGGGCGGCATCGCGGGGCGGCCGGTGCTGCTCGTCGACGACCTCGTCGACAGCCGCTGGACCATGACGGTCGCCGCGCGCCTGCTCCGGAGGGCGGGCGCGGGATCCGTGCTGCCCTTCGCCCTCGCCACCCAGGGCTGACGCGCTCCCCTCGCATCCCGACGACCCCCGTGATTCCGTACCCCCAGTAAGGCGGTCATTGTCCGCGGAAACGCCGATGGCTCGGTCGCGCGACCCTACTATTCGAGCGGGGGTATGACCACGCACCGTGGCGAACATCGGTGCGCCGGCACCGAGCACGACTACGCCTCCGTACGGGGGTACAGACATGACCTGGGGACGACTTCTTCGCGCGCGGGCTCTGCCGATCGCCATCTCGGTGGCCGTGACGATGACGAGTGCGCTCGTGGCGCCCGCCGCCGCATCCGCTGCCGTCCCCGACGCGCATCCCGCTTCCGCCACCGTCGCTTCGACCGCTGCTCCCTCCACCACCGACGCGCTGCCGAGGATGGATGAGTACCGGGCCGCCGATTACGACGAGGCCGCCGCGGCGCTGCCGGCCGGCCTCGTCGAGGCCGCCGGCCGGGACCTCGGCAAGTCGGGCGCGGAGTATCTCGCGGCGGCGGACGCCGCAACGGACGCCGTCGACGTCGTGGCCGCGCTCGAGGAGCGGGGCGTCGACGTGCGAGGCTCCCGGCTCGAGGGCACGCACCTCACCGTCTCCGTGGGGTCCGCGGCGGATGCCGCCGTCGTCGCCACGACCGGTGCCCGAGCGGAGGTGGGCGACCCGGCCGGCGCCGACTTCTCGGGCATGGACTTCGAGTCGACCCTCGACGTGTACGGTGGCCAGGGCTACGTCTGGGCCAACCAGGACGGCAGCGGAGGCCAGTGCTCCGTGGGCTTCACCGGCTATCAGGTGGCGAGTGGTCAGAAGCAGCTCGCCACGGCCGGGCACTGTCTCGCGGGCATGGCCGCCGTCACCGGCCAGATCCGGGCACTCGTCCAGATCGCGCCGGGCACCGGCGGCGTGCCGGGTGGGGCCATCGGCTTCCCCGTCGCGGGCTCCGGCGCCTTCGGCAACGGCTACGACACCGGGCTCATCGCGGCCTCCGCGGCAGGCGTCGTGACGAAGCCAAGCCTGCTGACCTGGGGTGGCGCATCGTCCGCGCCGCTCTCCTCGGCGCCCCTGCCTGTCACCGGCCAGACCGCCGCCATGCAAGGCGCCGACGTCTGCAAGTCGGGCAGCCGCACCGGTTGGTCTTGCGGATCCGTGCTGGCCGTCGACGAGCCCGTCCTGGTCTCCGGCGCCGAGGTCAACGCGATCGTCACGGACGCCTGCGTGCAGCCGGGTGACAGCGGCGGCGCGGCCGTGAGTGGTCAGCGCGCGCTGGGCATCGTGTCCGGCAGCACGGGCGCCGCGTGCGGCGACCCGTCCCAGTTCTCCGTCCTGTTCCCCATGGTCTCCGCGGGCGGCGTCAGTGTCTCGTCGAAGTACGGCGGCACGTGGGAGCCGGCCGTCACGGTCGCAGCGCCCGTGGTCACGAACGTCACGGCCGGTACGACGGGAGCCGCAGGCAGGATCAGCGGCACTCTCGCGAACGCCACGGACGCGAGCCGCATCCGCGTGTACGTCGACGGCTCGGCCACCGCGTTCGCCACGGCCGATGCGTCGACCGGGAGCTGGAGCGTGTCACTCGCATCGCTCGGCGCGGGCGCCCACCGCTTCTCCGCCGTCGCCGGCTGGGGCGCCTGGTCCCGGTCCGCCGCGGCCACGGGCACCGTCACCGTGACCGCGGTCGCCGCGGCCGGTGACATCGTCCGCGCGCCCGGCGGGGCGCTGTACCTGGTCGACGGGCCGCGACGGCTCGTCCCCGTTCCCTCCGCCGCCGTCGCCGCCGAGTTCACGGCCCGCCCCATCCTCGACCAGACCGCCGCCGCGATCGCCGGATACACGATCGACACGGCGGCGGTGCTCGGGATCGCCGTGTCGTGCGGCGCCACGTTCGCTCTCGCGGGCGGTGGGCAGCTCTGGCGGCTTCCCGGCACAGCCACGGGCGGTCTGCCGGTCACGGCGCTCGACCCGGCCACCTGCGCGACCGTCCCGCGGTCCCCGAGCCCGGTGGGGGAGCGCATCCTGCTTCGATCCGCCACGAGCGGGACCGTCTTCCTCCTCGACTCCGGGAAGAAGCATCGGCTGTCGAACGCGGCCGCCGTGCGCGCGTTCGGCGGGGCTCAGCCGACGACCGTGCCGCTCGCCGTGCCGACTCTGGCGACCATCGCCGACGGCCGCGAGCTGCTCGCACCGGCCCAGCTCGTGACGACGGCGAGCAACCGCACCGTCTACCTCATCGATGGCATGAGCCGGAAGATCCGGGTCGCGGGCCTCGACACGCCTGCGGAGTACGGCGTGCGCGCCGTCGAGACGGTGGCCCAGTCGGTCCTCGACGGCTACACCGCCCCCCCGGCCGCGCTCACCGTCGTGGCGAAGTGCGCGGGTACGACGGTGATCGCCGGTGACGGCCAGGTCTCCCGCCTCGCCTCGGGTCCCGCCGGCCTCGCGAGCACGACGCTCGACCCCGTCACCTGCGCCGCCATCCCGGATCCGACCCGCACCATCACCGGTGCCCCGTTCCTCCGGTCCCGCGCCACTGGCGAGCTGTACCTCGTGCAGGACGGCAGGAAGAGCCCGGTGACCTCGGCCGCGGCGAAGGCGCTCAACGGAGGGAGCGTTCCGCCGTCGGTGTCCCTGGGCGAGGGGAGCCTCGCCCGCATCCCGACGGGGCGCACGCTGCTCGCGCCCGGAACCCTCGTCAAGGCCGCCGAGAGCGCCGTGGTCTACCTGATCGACGGCGTCAATCGCAAGGTCCCGATCCGCAACGTGCCGACGGCTGCGGAGTTCGGCCGGACGGGGCACACGACCGTGCCGCTGGCCGTGCTGAACGGATACCGGCCCGTGTCCCTCGGGCTGTCGCTCGGGATCACCTGCCGTTCGTCGTACTACGTGGCGGGCGGCGGAAGCCTCTGGCGCCTCGAGGCAGGGTCGAGCTTCGGCCTGCGCACCACCGCGCTCGACGACCGCACCTGCGCCGCCTTCCGCACATCCGCCCAGCCCGTGACGAAGGCCCTCTTCGTGCGCTCGACCACGACGGGCGCGGTGTACCGGGTGTCCGACGGGGCGAGGACGTACATGCCGACGATGACGGAGATCATCACGATCAACGGCGGAATCCCGCCGGCGTTCGTGCCGCTGAGTCCCAGGGCTCTGGCACTGTTGCCCCTGGCGCCCGGATCCCCGGACGATCGGCAGGCGCCGCCGCGTCAGGCGTAGCGGGGGGCGTCCCCGAGCCGGGCGCGCATGACCTCGATCGCCTGCGGATTCTCGTCCACGAGCACGAAGCGGCGGCCGAGCGCGGTGGCGACCGCGCCCGTCGTGCCGCTGCCCGCGAAGCAGTCGAGCACCCAGTCGCCCGGCTCGCTCGAGGCCTGGACGATGCGGCGCAGGATGCCCTCCGGCTTCTGCGTCGCATACCCCGTCTTCTCCCGGCCGGTCGGCGACACGATCGTGTGCCACCACACGTCCGTCGGCAGCTTGCCCAGCGCGGCCTTCTCGGGCGTCACCAGACCGGGCGCCATGTACGGCTCGCGGTCGACGCCGGCCGAGTCGAAGAAGTACCGCGACGGGTCCTTCACGTACACGAGGATGTTGTCGTGCTTGGCGGGCCACCTGCGCTTCGTCCGCGCCCCGTAGTCGTACGCCCACACGATCTCGTTGAGGAAGCACTCCCGGCCGAACAGCGCGTCGAGCACCACCTTGGCGTAGTGCACCTCGCGGTAGTCCAGGTGCAGGTAGAGCGTGCCCGTGTCGTCGAGCAGCCGCCACGCCTCGACGAGGCGCGGCTCGAGAAACGACCAGTAGTCGGCGAACGTGTCGCTGTAGGAGTAGAGGAGGCCCTTGGTCGTCTCGTAGCTCTGGCCCTTGAAGCCCACCCGGTCACCGGGTGCGCCCGCCGCGACGCGCGCGGTCGTGATGCTCCGCCTGCTCTGGCTGCGCCCGGTGTTGAAGGGCGGGTCGAGGTAGATCAGCCGGAACCCGCCGTCCGGGAGGTGCGCGAGCGCCTCGAGGTTGTCGCCGTGCACGACGAGGTCGGGGCCGTCCTCCGTCCAGTCGATGTCGCGCACGCCCCCGAGGTTAACAGCCGAAGCGTGGCCGGACGTCAGGGCTGCAGGATGAGCTTGCCGGTCGTGGCCCGGCCCTCGAGGTCGGCGTGAGCGCGATCCGCGTGCGCGAGGGAGTAGACCTCGCCGATGTGCATCTTCAGCCGGCCGGCGCTCACCGCGTCGAACACCTCGGTCGCGCGCCAGCGCCGCTCCTCGGTCGTGAGCAGGAAGTGGGCGAGCGTCGGCCGGGTCACGGTGAGGGAGCCGCCCGAGTTGAGGCGCTGCAGGTCGAACGGCGGCACCTGGCCGGACGCCCCGCCGAAGAGTGCGAGGAAACCGCGGGTCCGCAGGCTGGCGAGCGACCCGTCGAACGTCGCCCTGCCCACGCCGTCGTAGACGACGTCCGCCCCCGCGCCGCCCGTGATCTCGCGCACGCGCTCCGGGAAGCCGTCGTAGTCGATCACCTCGTCCGCGCCGGCCGCGCGCGACAGCTGCGCCTTCTCATCCGTCGAGACCGTGGTGATCACCGAGACCCCGCGGTTCTTCAGCATCTGGGTGAGCAGCAGGCCGGTCCCGCCCGCCCCGGCGTGCACGAGCGCCCACTCGCCCGGCCTGGCGGGGTACACGGACGAGCTCAGGTAGTGCGCCGTCATGCCCTGCAGCGGGATCGCCGCGGCCGTCTCGTCGTCGACGCCCTCCGGCACCCGCAGCGCGCGCGCCGCGGGGACGACGGCGAACTCGGCGTACGTCCTCGACCCCTCCGCCGTGGCGACCCGGTCGCCGATCGCGAAGCCCGTGACATCCGGCCCGATCTCGACGACGCGCCCCGCCGCCTCCTCGCCGGGCGTGAACGGGAATGGCACGGGGTAGACGCCCCCGCGCCGGTAGGTGTCGATGAAGTTGACGCCGACGCCGCTCACCTCGATGAGCAGATCACCCGAGCCGGCAACGGGGCGCTCGACGTCGCGGAGGCGCAGGACCTCGGGTCCGCCGGCCCGATCGGCGAGAATGGCCTTCGGCATGTGCGCTCCTCTTCGTCGTGTCGCGTCTTCCGCCGCACACCGCCGCGGCATCCCCAGCCTAGACACGCGCAGGACCCGTCCGAGGTGCGCTTGCTAGGCTCGCCCGCGGAGCGGACCGGGGGGTGCGGTCAGCGCCGCACAGCAGCGCCGACGTGTGGCCGAACGGCCGGCCCCCACGTTCGGCACCGGTCGCCGAGAGAACAGGGACGTCAATGACGGGTCGCATCTATTCCGACATCACCGAGGTCGTCGGGCGCACGCCGCTCGTGCGGCTCAACCGCCTGCCGGGCGACGCCGGCGCGACGGTGCTGGCGAAGCTCGAGTTCTACAACCCCGGGAACAGCGTCAAGGACCGCATCGGCGTCGCCATCATCGACGCGGCGGAGAAGTCGGGCGCGCTGAAGCCGGGCGGGACCATCGTCGAGGGCACGAGCGGCAACACCGGCATCGCGCTCGCTCTCGTCGGCGCGGCGCGCGGGTACCGCGTCATCATGACCATGCCGGAGACCATGAGCACGGAGCGCCGCGTGCTGCTGCGGGCGTACGGCGCCGAGATCGTGCTCACGCCCGGCCCCGAGGGCATGCGCGGAGCCGTTGAGCGGGCCAAGGAGATCGTCGCGAACACGCCGAACTCGATCTGGGCCAAGCAGTTCGAGAACGCCGCCAACCCGGAGATCCACCGCGCCACGACCGCGGAGGAGATCTGGGCGGACACCGACGGCGGCGTCGACATCTTCGTCGCGGGCGTCGGCACGGGCGGCACCATCACGGGCGTCGGCCAGGTGCTGAAGCAGCGCAAGCCGGGCGTCCAGATCGTCGCGGTGGAGCCGAAAGATTCCCCCATCCTGAGCGGTGGCACACCCGGCCCGCACAAGATCCAGGGCATAGGCGCGAACTTCGTGCCCGAGAACCTCGACACGACCGTCTACGACGAGGTCGTCGACGTCACGCTCGAGGACTCCGTGCGCACGGCGCGCGACCTCGCCAGCCAGGAGGGCATCCTCGGCGGAATCTCGTCCGGCGCCATCATGTGGGCCGCGCTCGAGGTGGCGAAGCGACCGGAGAACGCGGGCAAGACGGTCGTCGCGATCGTCTGCGACTTCGGCGAGCGGTACGTCTCGACCGTGCTCTACGAAGACCTGCGCGACGAGGCGTGATCCCGCACGTCGCGGAGGACGTCGCCGCGGTGCGGGCGCTCGACCCCGCCGCCCGCGGTGCGGCCGAGATCGTCCTCCTCTATTCCGGCATGCACGCGGTATGGGCCCACCGGGTCGCGTCGGCGCTCTGGCGGCGGGGGGCCCGCTTCCCGGCGCGTGCGCTGTCGCAGCTCGCGCGAGCGCTGACGGGCGTCGAGATCCACCCCGCCGCGCGACTCGGCCGCCGGGTGTTCATCGACCATGGGATGGGCGTGGTCATCGGTGAGACGGCGGTGGTCGGCGACGACGTGCTGATCTACCACGGCGTGACGCTCGGCGGCAAGAGCCGCACCACGGGCACGAGGCACCCCACGATCGGCGACCGGGTGGTGCTCGGTGCGGGCGCGAAGGTGCTCGGGCCCGTGACGATCGGGGACGACAGCGTCGTGGGCGCGAACGCCGTCGTCGTGCGCAGCGCACCGGCGCACGCGGTGCTGACGGGCATCCCCGCCCGCGACGCCCGGGCCGCCGCCCCGTCGCACCCGGACCCGCACACCGACCCCGCGCTCTACATCTGAACCCGCGGCGCCGGGCGTGGAACCCGAGCCGGGGCCGGGACCGGCGGCGGTGCGCGGCGTTAGGCTGACGGCCTGAGCGGACGGAGGCGTCGTGAGCGGGACTGCGGGAGATCGCCGTGCTGCGGCCGAGCTCCTCGCGCGCATCGAGCGCGACTCCGCCGCGGCGGCGGCCGCCGAGCGCGCGTACCGCGGCGGGCACGACCTCCGGGACGCGCTCTGGTGGGCGGCCCATCCCGGCGCCACCGCGCCGTCGGGCCTGCCCGATCCCGCCATCGAGCTCCGGCGCCTGCGGTCCGCCGCCTTCTCCCGCGAGGGCCAGGAGTCGGAGTGGGTCGATGCGCCGCTGCCGACGGGCGGAACGGGTCGCCTCCGCAGGGCGGAGGCCGACGCGCTCCTGTACGAGGCGCGGCTCGAGCGCGACCGCGCTGCCCTGCGGACCGCGGTCGCGGCAGCGGGCGATCCCGCCGCGCCTTCCCGCACCGGGGGCGCGGCCTCCGGCACCGGCGCCGACGGGCATCCCGGTGATGACGGAGCGGGGGACGGCCCGGGGGACGCGGCGACCACTCACGTGCCGCCCCTGCCCGGCCTCGCCGCTCGCCTCGTCACCCTGCGATCGATGCTGCTCCGGCGCCCGGTCGCCACCACCGCGACGCTCGCGCTCGTCGGGATGCTCGCGGGCGCAGGCATCACCTGGGCCACCCTGAACGGTGGCGGCGGCCCGAGCCGCATCGCCACCGCCGCACCGGGGGCGGCCGTCGATGCACCGTCCTGGGACTCGCCCCCGCAGGGCTCGCCGCCGGCCCTCGAGGTGTTCCAGCGCGACGCGACGGCCGAGGACGCGCTGCCCCCGCAGTTCTTCCTCGACTCCCCGGCGGCCACGGCACGGTCGCTGTACACGAGCGGATCCCTCCGGGTCTGGGGCTTCCTCGATCGCGGCCAGGTCTGCATGTTCGTGCAGGAGGGCGAGGCCGCGTCCGGCACCTGCACGGCCCGGGACTCGTTCGGTTACGCCGGCATCACTCTCATGCTGTCCGCGGAGGGCACCGTGATGCCGGGCTCGGTCTCCGGGGCCCCCGCGCCCGCCATCACCGACCTCACCTGGACGCCGGAGGGCGAGATCCAGATCCGTTCCGCGCCGCTCGAGCAGCGCTAGCCCGGACCGGACGGCGCCGCCCGCGCGACCGTCGCCGACCCGCCGTGGGTGAGCGGACCCGTCCGCCGATAGCCTTGCGGGCATGCAAGCGCCCGAGCCCAGCGTCGAGCTGTCGACCCAGGGCGTCGGGCCGTGGCCCGGTGGGCGGGAGGCCTGGCCGGAGGACGCGCACTACGACCCCGAGCTGCTCGAGCGCGGCGACTCGCGCAACGTGATCGACCGGTACCGCTACTGGCGCATGGACGCGATCGTCGCGGACCTCGACCAGCACAGGCACCCGTTCCACGTCGCCATCGAGAACTGGCAGCACGACATGAACATCGGCTCGATCGTGCGCAGCGCGAACGCCTTCGCGGCGGACACCGTGCACATCGTCGGCCGCAAGCGCTGGAACAGGCGCGGTGCCATGGTGACGGACCGGTATCAGCACGTGCTCCACCACCCCGACGTCGCGGCGCTGGTGGCGTGGGCCCGCGCGGCGGACCTGCCGATCATCGCTGTGGACAACGTGCCGGGGGCGGTGCTGCTCGAGACGTACTCGTTCCCGCGCGCGTGCCTGCTCCTGTTCGGGCAGGAGGGCCCGGGACTCAGCGCCGAAGCGATCGCCGCTGCCGAGGTGGTCGTGGAGATCAGCCAGTTCGGCTCGACGCGGTCGATCAACGCGTCCGCCGCAGCCGCGGTCACCATGCACGCCTGGGTGCGCGAGCACCACGACTTCGGTCCGCGCCCCGCGCCGGGCGCGACTCCTCACGCCGACGGCGGATCCGCGTCCGCTTGACGCGCCGCTGCCCATCCGCTGGGGTGGGTGGCATGACTGAGATCACCGACGATCTGCCCGCCCGCCTCCTGCACGAGGAGCACGCCGGGTGGCGCGCACTCTGCGAGGGGCGCGGCGGGGAGCACTACTACCGCGTGATGACGCGGGATGCCGTGATGCTCGTGTCGGGCAGGGTCCTCGATCGCGGCACGATCCTCGCCTCGCTCGACGGCGTGCCGCCGTGGGACTCGTACGAGATCCACGACCCGCGCGTCGTGCGCCTGCCCGCGGGCGGCGGCATCCTCTTCTACCGCGCGATAGCGGAGCGGGCGGGCACCCGCCACGACATCCGCATGAGCACGACCTACGTGCGCCAGGACGGCGGCTGGGCCGTCGCGGCCCACCAGCAGACCCCGGTCTGACGCACGGCTCAGCCGATGAGGGACGGCTGCAGGTCGCGCAGGGTGCGGTGGTGGGTCTGCCGCGCCGCCGCGGCCAGCGTCAGGGCCAGCCCGGCGAGCAGCCACAGGGCGAGGCACCCGGCGTCGGCGAGAGCCGCGGCATCCCGACCGCCGTACATGAGCTGTCGCAGGCCGTCGACGGCGTAGCTCATCGGCAGTGCCCGGTGCAGCGCGGCGAGCGGCCCGGGCAGCGTCTGCCAGGGGAACGTGCCGCCCGCGCTCACGAGCTGCACCACCATGAGCACGAGCCCGAGGAACTGCCCGACGTTGCCGAGAACGGCGTTCAGCGCGAGCAGGATGGCCGCGAACGTCGCAGAGGTGAGCGCGAGGAACGCGAACATGCCGAGCGGGTTCGCCACGGGGAAGCCCAGCAGCACCGTGACCACGGCGTAGAGCGCGACCATCTGCAGCAGGCCGAGCAGCACCGGCAGCAGCCACCCGGCGAACGCCGTGCGCCAGGGCCGCGAGCCGGCCGTCATCGCGCGTCGGGACAGGGGGCGCACGATCAGGAACAGCGCGTACATCCCGATCCACGCGGCGAGGCTCAGGAAGAAGGGGGCGAGGCCGGCGCCGTAGGTGCCCGCGGAGGTGAGCGGATCCTCGCTGACGCCGAGGGGATCCGCGATGGCGGCCGCCTCGGTGCTGCGGCTCTCGGCATCGCTCGCGGGGATCCGGTCCAGTCCGGAGGAGAGGCCGTCCCGGAGGGTCGCGGTGCCGTCGCGCAGCCGGCCGAGGCCGTCCGCGAGCGCGGCCGCGCCGGTCGCGGACTGTCCGGCTCCGTCCGCGAGCGTCGCCGCGCCGTCGGCCGCCGTGCCGACGCCCCCGGCGAGGGTGGGCGCCGCCGTCGCGAGCTGGTCGGCGCCCGCAGCCACCTGGGCGCTGCCGGTCGCGAGCGCGTCGAGCTGCCCGCGGAGCTGCTGCGCCGCCGCGTTCGCCTCGCCAGCGCCTGCGCCGATGCGGTCGAGCTCCGCGAGCAGGGCCTGCTGCTGGTCCTCCGGCACGCCGCTCTCGGTCAGCCGCTGCGCGATCTCGGCGCGGACGGCCGGCACCCGGTCCGCCGCATCCTGGGCGGCGTTCGCCGCGTCGTCGCCGCGCGCGGCGAGCTGCGCATTGCCGTCCGCCACCCGGTGGGCGCCCGCGGCGAGGGTCGCGGTCGAGCCGGGCAGAGCCGCCGTCCCGTCGCGCAGCGTCTCGAGCCCGGAGGACAGGGACGCGGCGCCGGAGGACACCCGGGTCGTGCCGGACGCGAGCTGGGCGCCGCCGTCGGCCGCCGTCGCGGCCGCGCTCGAGAGCTGGTCCGCGCCCGTGACGGCGGTGCCGAGGTCGTCACGCACGTCGGCGAGGCCGACGAGCAGCGCGTTGGCCGCCTCCTCACCCACCTGCTCGGCGACGGCGTCCCGGATGCGGCCGGCCGCCTGCTCGGCGATCGTGCCGGACAGGTACCCGTTCGTGTCGCTCGTCGAGACGATGACGCGCGCCTTCGTGGGATCGGCGGACGCCGCCGAGGTGAGCGCGGAGGAGAAGCCGGCGGGGAGGGTCAGGGCGAAGCCGAACTCGCCGTCCTGCAGGCCGGCGCGGGCGTGTCCTGCTGTCATCACCCGCCAGTCGAAGTCGTGCTCCCGCACCAGGGTGTCGGCGACATCCGCGCCGATCGTGACCGCTTCACCGTCCACGGTCGCACCGGTGTCCGCCACCACGAGGGCGGCGGGCACCCGGTCGAAGTGCGCGTACGGATCCTGGTTCGCCCAGAGGTACAGGCCGCCGTAGAGGATCGGCACGCACATGAGCGCGACGAGGGCCAGCCGCGACATCGTCGTGGCGGTGAGGCGCCGGAACTCGGCGCGGAGCAGGTGGATCACGGGGACGCTTTCGGTCGTGGGCTCCGGCGGCGCGGCGGGCCGCGCCTTCCGGAGGGACAGGTTTGAGGGAGGGGGAGCGGGGTCCGCTCAGAAGAGCGGGACGAGGCCGTGCTCGACGCTCGACGGCGCCGACGCCCGCGCGGGGGTGGCGGCGGCACTCCCGCGGCCGGTCCCCCCGTCGTCGCGGGTGAGCAGGTTGACGATGGCCGAGGTCGTGACGACGAGCACGCCAACACCCCGGGCGGCGAGCCCGCGCACGACGGCGTGCCACTCCACGGGGTCGCCGCCGTGCCGCTCGGGGGAGGTGAGCACGAGCGCGTCGACGCCGGGGCGGGACGCGGCGAGGCCGGTGAGCAGCCGCACGCGCGTGGTCGGCGGCACGGAGCGGAAGGGTGAGCCGGCGAGCGGCAGCAGCCCGTGGGCGTCCAGCACCCGGTCGACGGACCGCCGGTCGGCGGCGCGGCGGGCGAAGCTCAGCTCCTCCCGCACGACGGCCCGGACGGCGACGTCCTCCGGCGGCTCGCCGACTGCGGGGGTGTCGACGAGGGCGACGGCCGCGCGGAGCCGGCCCGGGTCCGGCTCCCCGTCCACGAGGACGCGCCCGGCATCCACGCGCATCCGGCCGCCGGCGACGAGGGAGAGCACGACGGGTCGCCGCCCGGTCTCGGCCACGGCGAGCGCCGGGACGCCGCCGCCGAAGCTCAGGCTCGTCTCGGGCAGCTCGGCCGCCGGCCCGCTGCCGACGCGCACGCCGTCCAGGGTGATGATCACGCCCGGCTCCCGTGGCCCGCGGACCCGTTCGAGGACCCGTACGAGGACCCGGTCGCGGACGCCGCAACCGGCGCCGCAGCCGACGGCTCCGCTCCGTCGAGCGCGGCGAGGACGTCGCCGGCCTCCCGCCAGCCGAGGCCGCAGGTGCCGAGCGCGCCGAGCACCACGAGCCGGCGCCCGCCTTCGCGGGAGAGCGGGCCGCGCATCGACTCGTCGAGCACCGCGAGCGCGGCGCCCTCGACGAGCCGGGCAAGGATCGGCGCGTCGATGTCCGGGCGCAGCTCGCCGGCCCGGATGCCGCGCTCGATCACGGCGAGGAGCGTGCGGCGCAGCGGCTCGAGCGCGTCGGCCACGACGGGGGCGAGCGGACCGCGCACGGCCACGTGCGCCATGACCCGCACGTGCTCGACCTCGTCCCACAGCCGTGCGCCGATGGTGGCGAGCTGCAGGCGGCTGTCGCCGTGCGCGAGCTCGGGGAGGGTGGCCGCGATGCGCGCGGCGCCGATGACGACGAGCTCGCGCAGGAGGTCGTCGCGCGTCGCGAAGTGACCGTAGAGCGCACGGCGGGACAGGCCGGCGGCGGCCGCGATGGCCTCGAGGGACGAGTCCGGGTCGGAGTTCAGAAGCAGCCCTGCCGCGCGGAGGATCGCCTCGCGGTTCTCGGCGGCATCCCGGCGCGGGGCGCGGGCGGGCGCGATGCGGGTCATGGCGCCATCGTACAACTTGCACAGCCAAGTGCAACTTAGTCGGGCGGGGAGCCCGCGGTAGGATCGAGTGTGACTGGAGACAACCTGCTCGGTGTGCCCGAAACCCGCCTGCCCGCCGACCCGGAGGTGACCGAGGCCCTCGACCGCGCGGTGACGTCGGGCGAGGATCTCGCAACCGTCGCGGCGGCGCACCCGTCCTCGTCGCTCGTGTGGGCGCTGCTCGCCGACGCGGCGAACATCGGCGGCAACCACGTGGAGTCGTACGCCTACGCGCGGGTGGGCTACCACCGCGGCCTCGACGCGCTGCGCAAGGCGGGCTGGCGCGGCCAGGGACCCATCCCGTGGGCGCACGAGCCCAACCGCGGCGTCCTCAGGTCCCTCTACGCGCTCCGGCGCGCCGCTTCGGCCATCGGCGAGAGCGAGGAGGTGGAGCGCCTCTCCCGCTTCCTGGAGGACTCCGACCCCACGGCCGCGTCCGCCATCGAGCAGGCGTCCCTGCAGGCTGCGCCGCCCACCGAGGCCATCGTGATCCGAGGGGACGAGTAATGCCGGCGATCGTGCTCATCGGCGCCCAGTGGGGCGACGAGGGCAAGGGCAAGGCCACCGACCTCCTCGGCGACCGCATCGACTACGTCGTGAAGTTCAACGGCGGCAACAACGCCGGGCACACCGTCGTGATCGGCGATCAGAAGTACGCGCTGCACCTGCTGCCGTCCGGCATCCTCAGCGAGGGGGTGACGCCCGTCATCGCGAACGGCGTCGTCATCGACATCGAAGTGCTCTTCGACGAGCTCGACGCGCTCACCGCGCGCGGCGTCGACGTGTCGCGGCTGAAGATCTCCGCGAACGCCCACGTGATAACGCACTACCACCGCACGCTCGACCGGGTGACCGAACGCTTCCTCGGCAAGCGGCAGATCGGCACCACCGGCCGCGGCATCGGACCGACATATGCGGACAAGATCAACCGCGTCGGCATCCGGATGCAGGACCTGTTCGACGAGAACATCCTGCGGCAGAAGGCGGAGGCGGCCCTCGACTCGAAGAACCACCTGCTCGTGAAGATCTACAACCGCCGTGCCATAACGGTGGATGAGATCGTCGAGACCCTGCTCTCCTACGTCGAGCGCCTGCGCCCGATGATCGTGGACACGTCGCTCGAGCTGAACGCCGCGCTGGACGACGGCAGGACCGTGCTGTTCGAGGGCGGCCAGGCCACCATGCTGGACGTCGACCACGGCACCTACCCGTTCGTCACGTCGTCGAACTCGACGGCCGGTGGAGCGGTGACGGGGTCAGGCGTCGGCCCCACCCGCATCGACCGCGTCATCGCCGTGGTCAAGGCATACACGACGCGTGTCGGCGCCGGCCCGTTCCCCACCGAGCTGCACGACGAGTCCGGCGAGTTCCTGCGCGCCGCGGGCTTCGAGTTCGGCACCACGACCGGTCGCCCGCGCCGCACCGGCTGGTACGACGCGCCGATCGCCCGCTACACGTCGCGCATCAACGGCGTCACGGACTTCGTGCTCACGAAGCTCGACGTGCTGACCGGCCTCACGACCATCCCGGTGTGCGTCGCGTACGACGTCGACGGGCGGCGCTTCGACGAGGTGCCGAGCTCGCAGAGCGACTTCCACCACGCGAAGCCGATCTACGAGGAGTTCCCGGGCTGGAGCGAGGACATCACGGGCGCCCGGGAGTTCTCCGACCTCCCGCAGGCCGCGCAGGACTACGTGCTCGCGGTCGAGCGGATGAGCGGCGCACGCATCTCGGCGATCGGCGTCGGTCCCGGCCGCGACGCGATCATTCAGCGTCACGACCTGCTCGAGAGCTAGCGGGGGCACGGTGATCCGCGACGGCTGGCGCGACGACGATCGTCTCGGCACGGACGCGGAGGACCTGGCGCGCTTCCTCAGCCGCGCCGACGCCGCGACGGCGAACCGGGAGCAGCTGCGCACGGCGGTGGACATGTCGCCCGAGCAGTTCGCGGAGGCGTGGCGCACGCTGCACCGCTTCGGCTACGTGACGACGGCGGAGCTCCGTCGGCTCGCGGTCACCTGACCCGTGGCGGGGTGCGGCCGCTCCCACGGACGCCGCGCCACGCGTCGTGAGGGACCGGACGCTTCTCTAGGCGACGGCCGTGCGCCAGAAGGACGCAAGCACTCGCGCGCTCTCCTCCGGCTGATCCGCCTGCGCGGAATGGCCGGCATCCGGGATCACGACGTACTGACCGCCCGCGCGCTCCGCCATCTCCCGCTGCCACTCGTGCGGCCACGCGTTGTCGACGTCGCCGTGCGACACGAGGAGCGGCACACCGGTCGCGGCGAGGTCGTCCGTGCGATCCGGCTGCTCGGCGAGGATCTGCGCGGCGGCGAGGAGCTGCGTCGAGCTGGTGGCGAGCATGCGGTCGTGGAACCAGCGCTGCACCGGGTCGGACGACCAGTCGTCGCCGTCCGGGTGGTCCTTCCGCCACAGGCCCGCCGAGCCTGCGCTTCGCAACGCCGCGAGCTCCTCATCGCGGGAGCTGCGGCTGCGCGGCCCGGAGTTCCACATCGTGAAGCTCGCGAAGCGGCTCGCATCCTGCAGCACGGCCTCGATGCCGACCACGCCGCCGAAACTGTGGCCGAGCAGGTGCACCCGGCCCGGGGCACCGAGCGCGTCGAGGACCCGGTGGACGTCGGCGCCGAGCGTCTGCAGGTCGTAACCGTCACCGCTCGTGGGCGGTTCGTCGCCCTGCGGCCCCTCGGAGTCGGACTGTCCGCGCTGCGAGTATGCGAACACCGTGAAGCCGAGGTCGGCGAGCGGGCCGAGGACCGGGTAGAAGTCCTCCTTCGACCCCGTGTAACCGGGCACGAGGAGCGCGACGGGGGCCTCCTCGGGGCTGTCCGTCCGGGCGAGGATGCGTACGGCGGAGAGCGATCCCTCCGGCCGCTCGAGGCGGAGCACCTCGGCGTCGGCGGGCAGGGCGTCGGTGAGGGTGCGGGACGGCGTCGTCGAATCGGTCACCGGAGAAGGCTACCCCCGCCGAACCGGCAGACTGGTGCGGTGACTCCGCCCACCGTGCCTCTCCGCCTCCCGGTCCCCCAGGTGCTCGACGGCCCCGTCGTGCGGCTCGAGCCGCTCACCCGCGAGGCGCTGCCCGAGCTGTTCGCCGCGATCGGCCGACCCGAGGTCTTCGCGGGCGGCTACGGCGGCGGTCCGGCGGGATACCGGGACACCGCCCCGGCGTTCGCGGCCTGGGCGGAGACGTACTACCCGTGGCGCACGGGGCTGCCCTTCGCGATCCGGTTGTCGAGCGGGCCGGAGGAGGGGCGACTCGTCGGCACGTCGTCCCTCGCGGAGTTCGAGCCGGCGACCGAGCGGGCGCACCTCGGCTGGACCGCCTACGATCCCGCGGTCTGGGGCACGGCCGTGAACCCCGCCGCCAAGCGCCTGCTGCTCGGGCTGGCGTTCGAGTCGGGCTTCGGCCGGGTGAAGATCCAGGCCGACGCACGCAACGAGCGTTCGCGCGCCGCCATCGCGAAGCTCGGGGCGACGTTCGAGGGCATCACGCGACGTGACGCCCGGCGGGCCGACGGATCCTGGCGCGACGCCGCCGTGTTCTCGGTCATCGTCGACGACTGGCCGCGTGTGCGCGACGGCCTGGACGCCCGGGTGCGGAAGGGGTGACCGCACGCCGCCGCCGACCGTGATGGACTGGGGGAATGGAAGCCATCTACACCGCGATCGCGCACGCCTCAGGCGGGGGACGCGACGGACGAGTCCGCACAGAGGACGACCGACTTGACCTCGAGACCAGGCCCCCGAAGGAGATGGGCGGCTCGGGCGAGGGAACGAACCCCGAGCAGCTGTTCGCCGCCGGATACTCCGCGTGCTTCCTCGGCGCGCTGCACGCCGCCGGCAAGGAGCTGAAGCTCGACACGACGGGCGCGGGCGTCTCCGCCAGCGTCGGCATCGGCAGCAACGGCGAAGGCGGCTTCGCCATCAAGGCCGAGCTCGACGTGCACGTGCCCAACGTGAGCCACGACGAGGCGCAGCAGCTGGCGGAGAAGGCCCACACCATCTGCCCGTACTCCAACGCGACGCGCGGAAACATCGACGTCGCGCTCAACGTCGTCGAGTAGCACCGTCGTCGAGTAACAACGACGTCGAGTAGCAACGACGCCGATCACCGGCAGCACAGGAAGGCGATCGGCGGGAGGAGGGGACCCCGGGGGTCCCCTCCTCCCTCTCGTGGCCGGCTTGCCGCGGACTCGCGGGTCAGCCGCTAGCTCGCCGTGGACTCACCGGTCAGGGCGGTCTGTGCCGACGTGCCCTCTCCGCTGCCGCGATGCATCACCTGCACCTTGCGGGGCTTCGCCTCCGCCGCCACCGGGACCGTGAGCGTCAGCACGCCGTCCGCGAAGGTCGCCTCGATGCGCTCGAGGTCCGCGTCGCGGCCGAGCGACAGCTGGCGCGCGTACGTGCCGGTCGGGCGCTCGTGCGCGAGCCACTGCACGTCGCCGCCCTCGTGGGCGGAGCGGTGCGCCGTGACCGTCAGGATGCGATCCTGCGCCTGCACGTCGATCGAGCCGGGGTCCGCGCCCGGGATGTCGAACTGCAGCACGTAGTGATCGCCCGTGCGGAACAGGTCGAGCGGCATGAGGGCCGAGTTCCGAACGCTCCCCATCACCTGGTCGAACAGGCGGTCGACGTCGCGGAACGGATCGATACGGGTAGCCACACCAATCACCTCCAAGACTTGCGTCTCTGGACCGTCCAGAGACGTCCGGTGTGCGCCCCTCGCGGGCCGGTGCGCGGCCCTCGGGGCGGCTACACCACATGTTTTAACCGGTGCGCACACGGCTGTCAAGTCGCCTCCCGGGGCTCCTCGCCGACGTCCCGCTGGCAGGGAACAGCAGATTGGAGCACCATGGAGGGCGCGCCCAATCGACAAGAGGAGCTACACCATGTCAGGAACCTCCCGCCCGCACGTGCTCATCCTCGGTGGAGGCTATGTCGGTCTCTACACCGCCTGGGGCCTGCAGAAGGCGATGGCGAGCACGCCCATGAAGGTGACCGTCGTCGAGCCGAACCCCTACATGACGTACCAGCCGCTGCTGCCCGAGGTGGCCGGCGGCCAGGTCGACCCGAAGAACGTCACGGTGCCGCTCAGCCAGCACCTGCGCAAGGTCGACGTCTTCCGCGGCAAGGTGGAGAGCCTGGACTCGGCCGGGAAGACCGCGGTGCTCGAGTCGATCACCGGCGAGAAGAAGGAGGTCGCGTACGACCACGTCGTCCTCGCCACCGGCGCCGTGACGCGCACCTTCCCGACGCCGGGCCTGGCCGAGAACGCCGTGGGCTTCAAGACGCTCGAGGAGGCGCAGTTCGTGCGCGACCGGGTGCTCGACAACATCGCGCGGGCCGCGGCCACCACGGACCCGGCGGAGCGCAAGAAGGCGCTCACGTTCGTCTTCATCGGGGGCGGCTACACCGGGGTCGAGGCCCTGGGCGAGCTCAACGACCTCTCCAAGATCGCGGTGGACACGTATCCGCAGCTGGACCGGTCCGAGCTCAACTGGGTGCTCATCGAGGCGCTCGACCGCGTCGCGCCCGAGGTAGGACCGACGCTGTCCAAATACACCCTCGGCGAGCTGCGCTCCCGCGGCATCGACGTGCGGTTCAAGACCACCGTCAAGTCCTGCGAGAACAGCGACGTCGTGCTGAGCACGGGCGAGGTCATCCCGGCGGGAACCATCGTCTGGACCGCCGGCGTGAAACCGAACCCGGTGCTCGACAGCACGGACATCCCACGCGGCCCGAAGGGCCACGTGAACGCGAACGCGCGGCTCCAAGTGATCCGCGAGGACGGCAGCCGCGTCGACGGGGCATGGGCCGCGGGCGACAACGCGCAGGTGCCGGACCTCACGGCCGAGAAGCAGCCGGCGTACTACCCGCCGAACGCCCAGAACGCGGTGCGCCAGGCGAAGCTGCTGGCAAAGAACATCGTCGCCGAGATGCAGGGCGGCGAGGTGGTCGAGTACCGCCACGCGTCGATCGGCACCGTCGCGAGCTACGGGTTCGGCAAGGGGGCGGGCAAGATCCGCAGCCTCAAGCTGCGCGGCCCGTTCGCCTGGCTCGCCCACCGCGGGTACCACGGGCTCGCGATGCCGACCGTCGGCCGCAAGGTGCGCATCATCGGTGGCTGGCTGACCGGACTCGTGACCCCGCGCGACATCACCTCGCTTTCCGCGACCGAGCATCCGCGCCAGGCGTTCCAGGACGTCACGCCCGCCAAGAAGTAACGCAGCGGGCCACTAGGGTCGAGGGCATGGTTTCCACGAACGGCCCGGTCGGCGCGGAGCGCACGGAGGATGAGCGCGAGGCGCTCGACGAGTTGCTCGACATCCGGCAGAGCATCGACAACATCGATGCCGCGCTGGTGCATCTGCTCGCCGAGCGCTTCAAGTTCACCCAGCAGGTAGGGCGTCTGAAGGCGGCGCACGGTCTGCCGCCCGCCGACCCGGACCGCGAGCGCATGCAGATCCACCGCCTGCGCTCGCTCGCCGAGGAGTCGCGCCTCGACCCGGCCTTCGCGGAGAAGTTCCTGAACTTCATCGTCGCGGAGGTCATCCACCATCACGAGCAGATCGCGGCGACGGCCCCTAGCCCGGAGTGACCGCGCCGCTGCCGCGTCGGAGCGCGTCGCCCATGCGCGCGAACGCCTCCCGCAGCACGGGGCGCGGCAGGGCGAACACGAACCGCGCGAAGCCCGCACCCACGGCGCCGCACGCGACCCCGTCGCTCACCGCGACGCCGGCCCGCGTGCGGAAGAACTCGGCGAGGTCGCCCTCGACGCCGCAGTCCCGGAAGTCCAGCCAGGCGATGTACGTGCCCTCCGGCGCGGTGTAGCGCACCCGGGGCAGGTGCTCCGCGACGAGCTCGCCCACCAGCCGCCGATTGCCGTCGAGGTACTCGAGCACATCGGCCAACCAGGCGCGCCCGGCGGTGTACGCCGCCGTGTTGCCGATCACGCCGAGGTTCGCGGCACCGTGGCTCGTCAGGAAGCCGAACGTCTGCCAGTGCGCCTCATCGGCCTCATTCGACAGGATCACCTGCGCGCACTTCAGCCCGGCCAGGTTCCACGCCTTGGATGCGGACGTCGCCGTGACGGTGTGCGCCGCCGCGGCGGCCGACACCGACGCGTACGGCACGTGGGCGCCGCCCGGGTAGACGAGCGGGGCGTGGATCTCGTCGGAGAACACCCGGCCGCCCGCGCGTTCCACGAGCTCGGAGATCGCGAGCAGCTCCGAGCGGGTCGCCACGGTGCCCAGCGGGTTGTGCGGGTTGCAGAGGACCAGCAGGTGGCCGCCATCGTCGAACGCGCGCTCGATCCCCGCGAGGTCGACCACCCAGCGGCCGTCGACCTCGATGCTCGGCACCTCGATGACCTCGCGCCCCAGGGCCGGCGGCACGAAGAGGAACGGCATGTACGCCGGGGTGGGCACGATGACCTTCGAGCCGGCGGCCGAGTACTTCTCGATGGCGACCCCGAACGCGGCGATCACGTCGGCCACCGGATGCACCCATGCCGCGGGCACGTCCCAGCCGTACGACTCCGAGTACCAGGCCGCGGTGGCCGCCGACATCCGCTCCGCCAGGTCCTGCGGGAGGTATCCGGTGACGGCGCCGTCCACGGCCGCGTGCAGGGCGTCGCTCACGGCCGGGGCGAGACCGAAGTCCATCTCCGCCACGAACGCCCCGATGGTGTCCGGGTACGTCGTCCACTTCAGGCTGCCGCGACCGCGCAGCTCCGAGGCCGTGATGGAGTCGTATTCCGTGTTCTGCATGGGTCTCTTCCTCGTTCGATCGCGCGGCGTTCGGTCGGGCGGGCTCGGTCAGCGGCGCCCTACGGCGTCGGAACCGCAGCCGGATAGTGCTCCGCCAGCAGGCGACCGACGTGCGCGACGACGGCTCCGGGGCCCGAGCGGGGTGCGACGGCCTCGACGTCCGCGTTGTAGTTCGTGTTCGTGTTGACGTCGTAGGTGACGATGCGGCCGGCCGTGTCCTCGATGAACTCGACGCCGAGCACCTCGATGCCCGTGCGGCGGGCGAACGCGCGGTAGCGGTCGACGATGGGGTGGTCGAAGCCCTCGCGGAGCGAGAAGATCCGGTCCCCGGGCTGCTGCGCGATCGTCGCCCCTGGCGGCATGATGAGCGCACCGGTAGACGGGTCGACCGCGCACGCGTCGGCGGGGCAGAGCTGGAAGCCGCCGCGCGCGGTGTCCGCGGTGATCGCGTACACGAGCTCGCCGGCCACCAGCTCGACGCGGGTGATGCGCGGCTCCGCCGCCTGCACGAACTCCTGCAGCAGCGTTATGCCGTCCTGCGGCTCCTCGAACCCGTCGGACCCCACGTACTCCGCGAGCTCGTCGACGGAGTCGAAGCGCCGCACGCCGAGCCCCTTGCCGCCCTGATTGTGCTTGGTGATGAACGGCGCCGGGAACGATCGGGCCGCGTCGACGAGTCCCGGGGTTCCGATCACGGCGACCGTCCGCGGCACATCGATGCCGTTCGCCCGCAGCGCGGTCAGCTGGTCGACCTTGCTCATCTCGAGCTCGAGCACCCGCCTGCCGTTCACGACACGGCGCCCGTGCGCCTCGAGCCAGCTGAGCACCGCGCGCGTGTAGTCCTTCGACAGGCCGTGCCCGCGGGTGTGCGACGATGCGCTGATGCGGGACCAGAAGATTCCCTCGGGCGGCTCCCGATCGAGGTCGAGCGTCCCGTCCACCAGGAGCCACTCCTCGTACGGCACGCCCTGCGCCTCGAAGGCCTTCGCGAACGGGCCGAACCAGTCGGGGTTCTCGTGCAGGGCGTAGACGCGGGGACTGGTCGGCGGGGTCTGGCTGCTCACCGCTCAACCCTACGCACACGACCCCGAGGAGCCGTACGCGACGTCGCCTCGCGGCGTCGAGTGCGCTCGTCCGTGAGCCGGGCCCCGGCGGCGAGCGGTCGGCCGCCTCACTGGTAGGTGACGAGTTCCGGGGTCGGCTGCACCTCGGTCATCGTCTGCTCCGGCGTCAGCGGCGGGAGGTCCTCGTCGTAGAAGTTCTTCCAGCCCCAGGCGACACCCGCGGGGACGCCCTGGTGCAGCGTGCGCCAGGTGTCCTGCTTGGCCGGCTGGCCGCCCTGCCCGTCGACGTGGATGAGGTACGCGAGCTCCTGCCGTGAGGTGTCGAGCGCGGCCCGGTTCGCGATCATGCGCGTCTGGAACTGATGCAGCACGAACATCTTCTGCGGCAGGCCGTTCTCGGCCGTGAGATCGGCGAGCCAGGCCCCGACGCCGTTGACCTCCTCGACGCCGACGGAGCCGATCTGCTTCAGATGCACCTGGCCGGGCGCGAGCCGCCACTCGGGATCCAGAGCGAGACCGACGTAGGGCAGCTCCAGGAGCTCCTGGTACTGCCTCGCCTGGCTGAGGAAGTCCGAGCGGCCCGGCTGCAGGTCGAGCACGACGTACATGCCCGCCTCGCCCGCCGCCTCCACCCACGGCCGGAGGGTCTCGACGGGCAGCTCGTTCGAGTAGTCGCCATCCGAACCGGCGGATCCGGCGGCCACCGTCGCGATGATCTCCAGCATCGGCACGACCGTGTCGTCGGTCAGCTCGCGGTACGGCGCCGCCGTGGTCTCGGCGCGCTCGATGGTCTCCGGGATGCCCTGCTCGCCGAGAACGCCGAGCACCGGTGCGTCCGGCGCCCCGTACAGCGCGACGAACCGCTTGCCGGGGAAGAGCGTCTGTCCGCCGCCGGGCAGCTCGACGCCGCTGATGGCGGTGCGGATCTTCCAGCCGAGGCTCGGCACGGCCGCGAACGGCGCACCGACCGCGAGCACCGTGCGGGGGGCCGCGTCCCGCAGCGCCGCCACCAGCGCGGGAGCCGAGCGCGGGTCCGCGCCGTCGGGCGGGAGGATCTCGACGGGGAGCCCCGCCGCCCGCGCGGTCGCGACCGCAGCGAGCTGCGTGGGCTCGTCCGTCGCCACGACCATGCCGCCGTCGAGCGGCGCGGCCGGGCGGGTGCGGGGGAGGGACCCGGCGTCCGTGTCGCCCCCGGACTCGCTCGATCGGTCGCTGCCGACCGTGAGCAGGGCGGGTTCGGCGGGATCCAGCGCCGCGACGGCCGAGACCGCGGACGAGTCACGGGGGAGGCGGGTCACCGGCGGCTCGCCGGGAAGGACCGCCGAGAGCGCGTCGGGGGAGGCGTCGACCGACATGACGACCGGCGCATCCTCGCCGTCGGTCGGCGCCGCGGCGCCGGCGAGGGGATCCGATCCGCCGACGTCGAGCACCGCTGCGACGCCGAGCCGTCGGAGCTCCCCGGCCACGCCGTCACCGGTGAGGAGCAGCGGGGCACCGAGCGCAACGGCCGCGGACGCGGCCGTCAGCTGGGCGTCCGCGTCGTCCGCGGACGCGGTGACCACGACGGGCGCCTCGGTGAACAGGGCACGGCTGGCCGCGAGGGCGCCGGCCACGGCATCCGGATCCGCGACCACGGTGAGGGGCGCCTCGGGGAGAGCCGTGCGCATCGCGCGCACCGGCGGCTCGGGCTCTGCCGACGTGCACCCCGCGAGCAGCACGGCCGCCAGAGCGAGGGAGGTGAGGCTGAGCGTCTTCCGCATCTCGTCCTTCCTTCGTTCCGTGCGCCCGCGCCGGCGGGCCTAGCTCAGGCGTACGAGCGCCTGCACCGGTAGATGATCGGATGCGAATCTGCCGCGCCAGGCGAACGGGTCGATCGCGGCGGTGAGCACGTCGACACGATCGTTCGCCAGGATCCAGTCGATGCGCTGTCCGCCGTCCACCGGCCGGCGGTAATCGGCGAACGTCCCGTACGCGGCGGTGATGCGCCGCTTCGCGGCGTGCCAGGTGTCGTTCAGGCCGGCGCCCTCGGTCAGCAGGTCGAAGGGCTCGGACGACCCCGCGGGAGCGTTGAAGTCGCCGAGCAGGATCACCGGCACGCCGGAGTGCGCTGTCGTGATGCGCTCGACGAGCGCGGTGGCGCCGAGCACCCGGGAGGGCTCGTGCTCGTGATCGAGGTGCGTGTTCAGCACGGTGAACTCGATGCCGGTCGCGGAGTCGAGGAAACGCGCCTCCGTCACGACCCGGGCGACCGCGTTGCCCCACGTGCGCGAGCCCATGACGTCCGGCGTGTCCGAGAGCCAGAAGAAGTCGAAGTCGAGCAGAGTCAGCCGCGCCGCCGCGTAGAAGATGCTCGCGAACTCCCCCCGGCTGCCGCCGTCGCGGCCGATGCCGACCCACCGGTACGACGGGGGCAGCGCGTGCCCCACGGAACCCAGCTGCGGGAACAGGGCCTCCTGCACGCCGAGGATGGTGGGCCGCTCGACCTGCAGCCAGCGCGCGAGCACCTGCTCGCGCTCCGACCAGTTGTCCGGGTTGTCCGTCGGCACGCCCTGCTTGGCGTACCGGATGTTGTAGGTCGCGGCGTGCAGCGTGTCGCGTTCCGCGGGCCCGATCACGCCTGCATCCCCGACTGTCCGAAGGCCGCGGGGAGCACGGCGCGCGACGTGCCGCGCAACTCATCGAGGCCGACCGTGAACAGCCCCTGCACCTCGAGGTCGGTGCCGTCCGTGACGCCGATGCGGAGCACGGGGTAGCCCCGGCCCTCGCAGAGGCCGCGGAACTTCACGTCGTCCTCGCGGGGGACCGCCACGAGCATGCGACCGGTCGACTCGGCGAAGAGGGCCGTCGTCGCGTCGACTTCGTCGCGCTCCATCAGCTCGCCGAGCGCGACGCGCGCGCCGACGCCGAAGCGCAGCACGGACTCGGCGAGGGCCTGCGCGAGGCCGCCGTCGGCGAGGTCGTGCGCGCTCGCGAGGATGTTCTGTCCGTTGGCCGCGGCGATGAGCGCGGCGAGCGCCTGCTCGGTCGGCAGGTCGACCGCGGGCGGCCGGCCGCCGAGATGCCCGTGCACGACGCCGGCCCAGGCCGAGCCGTCGAGCTCCTGGCGGGTCACGCCGAGCAGGTAGAGGTTGTGGCCCTCGTCCTGCCAGCCGGAGGGGATGCGCTTCGCCACGTCGTCGATCACGCCGAGCATCGCCACGACCGGGGTCGGGTGGATCGGCTGGTCGCCGGTCTGGTTGTAGAAGCTCACGTTGCCGCCGGTGACGGGGATCTCGAGCTCGAGGCAGCCGTCGGCGAGGCCCTCGACGGCCTGCGAGAACTGCCACATGACCTCGGGGTTCTCCGGGCTGCCGAAGTTCAGGCAGTCGCTCACCGCGACCGGCGTGGCGCCCGTCGCGGCGACGTTGCGGAACGCCTCGGCGAGCGCGAGGCGGGCGCCCTGGTACGGGTCGAGCTGGCAGTAGCGGCCGTTCGCGTCGGTCGCCAGCGCGAAGCCGAGGCCGGACTCCTCGTCGACGCGGATCATGCCCGCGTCGTCGGGGAAGCTGAGGGCGGTGTTGCCGAGCACGTAGCGGTCGTACTGGTCGGTGATCCAGCGCTTGTCGGCGAGGTTGGGGCTTCCGAGCAGCGAGAGGAACTGGCCGCGAAGCGCGTCGGGGGCGTCGTCGCGAGCGAGGTCCGATGCCGAGTCCGCCTGCAGCGCGTCGAGCCACGGCGGGTAGACGACGGGCCGGTCGTAGACCGGGCCCTCGAGCGCGACCGTGCGCGGCTCGACGTTCACGATCTCCTCGCCGTGCCAGTTGATGACGAGGCGGCCGGTGTCCGTGACCTCGCCGAGCACGCTCGTCTCGACGTCCCACTTGCGGGTCACCTCGAGGAACGCGTCGAGCTTGTCCGGCGCGACGATCGCCATCATGCGCTCCTGGCTCTCCGACATGAGGATCTCCTCCGCCGTGAGCGAGGGGTCGCGCAGCAGCACGCGCTCCAGCTCGATGAACATGCCGCCGTCGCCGTTCGAGGCGAGCTCGCTCGTGGCGCAGCTGATGCCCGCCGCGCCGAGGTCCTGGATGCCCTCGACGAGCTTGCCGCGGAAGAGCTCGAGGCAGCACTCGATGAGCACCTTCTCGGCGAACGGGTCGCCGACCTGCACGGCGGGCCGCTTGGTCGGGCCCCCTTCGGAGAAGGTGTCGCTCGCGAGGATGGACGCGCCGCCGATGCCGTCGCCGCCGGTGCGGGCGCCGAAGAGCACGACCCTGTTGCCGACGCCGCGGGCGTTCGCGAGGTGCAGGTCCTCGTGGCGCAGCACACCGACGCTCAGCGCGTTGACGAGCGGGTTGCCCTGATAGACCGCGTCGAAGTAGGTCTCGCCGCCGATGTTGGGCAGGCCGAGGCAGTTGCCGTAGAAGCTGATGCCGCTCGTCACGCCGTGTACGACGCGGGCCGTGTCGGGGTTGTCGATCGCACCGAAGCGCAGCTGGTCCATGACGGCGACCGGGCGGGCGCCCATGGAGATGATGTCGCGCACGATGCCGCCGACGCCGGTCGCGGCGCCCTGGAACGGCTCGATGTAGCTCGGGTGGTTGTGGCTCTCGACCTTGAACGTGACCGCCCAGCCCTGGCCGACGTCCACGACGCCCGCGTTCTCGCCCATGCCGACCATGAGGTTCTTCTTCATGGCCGGGCTGACCTTCTGGCCGAACTGGCGCAGGTACTTCTTGCTCGACTTGTAGGAGCAGTGCTCGCTCCACATGACCGAGTACATGGCGAGCTCGCCGCTCGTGGGGCGCCGGCCGAGGATCTCGCGGATGCGCGCGTACTCGTCCGCGGTGAGACCGAGCGCGCCGTATGGCTGCTCCCGGTCCGGCGTGGCGACGGCGTTCGAGACGGTGTCGGCTGCGGCGCGCGACGGGGACGAGGAAACGGCGGTCACGTGTGGAGTTCTCCCGACGGTGTTGGTCTGATCGGCTGAGGAGTGGCGCCGAGTCCATCGGCGCCGGTGCGGAGGGACGGACTCAGCGCGCGAGGACGCCCTGCAGGACGGACGTGAACATGGTGAGACCATCGACACCCGAGCGCATGGCCGTCGGGGTGTCCGGGCCGAAGCCGGGCTCTGTCGCGTGCTCCGGGTGCGGCATGAGGCCGACGACATTACCGCGCGCGTTGGTGATGCCCGCGATGTCGCGCAGGGATCCGTTCGGGTTCGCGCCGAGGTAGCGGAACGCCACGAGGCCGTCGCCTTCCAGCCGGGCGAGCGTCTCGTCGTCTGCGATGTAGCCGCCCTCACCGTTCTTCAACGGGATGGTGATCTCGGCGTCCTCGTCGAAGCCGTTCGTCCAGGCGGTCGTCGTGTTCTCCACCCGAAGCCGCTGGTCCTTGCACACGAACGTGCCCACCTCGTTGCGGATGAGGCCGCCCGGCAGCAGGTGCGCCTCCGTCAGCATCTGGAAGCCGTTGCAGATGCCGAGCACGGGCATCCCCGCGTTCGCGGCATCGACGACCTCGGTCATGATCGGGGAGAGCGACGCGATGGCCCCGGCCCGCAGGTAGTCGCCGTAGCTGAAGCCGCCGGGCAGCACGAGCGCGTCGACCCCGGCGAGATCGTGGTCGCCGTGCCACAGCGCGACCGGCTCGCCTCCGGCCAGGCGCACGGCCCGCTGCGCGTCACGATCGTCGAGGGAGCCCGGGAAGGTGATGACGCCGATCCGCATCAGCGGTCGCCCCCGCGGTGCGCCGCCTCGGCGTCGTCCGTGACGTTGCCGGTGGCGAAGTCGGCGACGGCCGTGGGGCCGAAGCCGTCGACGCCGGCGACGTGCACGCTGATGACGTCCTCGATCACCGAGTTGGACAGCATCTCCTCGGCGAGCCTCTGGACGTCGGTGATGAGCGCGTCGTCGATCGGGCCGTCGGTCACCAGCTCGAAGCGCTTGCCGATCCGCACGCCGGAGAAGCGGGACTCGCCCAGCCGCGCGAGCGCACCGGCAACGGCCTTGCCCTGGGGGTCGAGCAGTTCGGCCTTGGGCATGACCTCGACGACGATGGTGGGCATGGGGCATCTCCAGCGGGATCGCGGCGGGGGGAAAGGTTCGCTCATTCTATCCCGAGGCCCCGCAGCGGCACGGCCCGGCAAGGGCGGCTATATTCCAGGTGGAATACTTCCGCCGGAATAGCGCTTGGCTCGACCGGACCCGTCATGCGGGGCGGACGAGAGGGGACGACATGCCGGATGTTGTGCTGCCGGCGCTCGCGGTCGCCGCCCTCGCGCTGCTCGAGGAGCGTCCCATGCATCCGTACGAGATGTATCAGACCCTCCTCCTGCGCAGGGAGGACTCCCTCGTCAAGGTGCGACCGGGCACGCTGTACCACGCCATCAACCGGCTCGCCGCCGACGACCTCGTGCGCGCAACCCGCACCGATCGCGAGGGCAACCGACCGGAGCGCACGACCTACGAGATCACGGCCCTCGGGCGCGAGCGGTTCGTGACGAGCGTCACGGAGATGCTCGCGACGCCGGTGAACCACTTCCCGCACTTCCCGCTCGCCATGGCCGAGGCGCACCACCTCCCCGTGGCGGTCGTGCTCGCGCTCGTCGAGGCGCGCGCCGCGGCGATCACGGCCGAGCGCGACGCGCTCGACGCCGACATCCGCCGGGTGCGAGCCAAGCGACTGCCCGAGCGGCTGTGGCTCGAGCTCGACCTGCGGCGGAACGCGCACGCCGCCGAGCTCGCCTGGCTCGAGCGACTGCTCCGCCGGCTCCGCTCGGGCGATCTCGACTGGTCCGCTCCGCTGGAGGACCCGCCGGTGCCCGATCCTCCCGGCGCCCTCCCGCGCTGAGGCGTTTCGCGCCCGCCCGCACCCGTGCCCTCCCGAACTGACTCCTTCCGGCACCCCCTTTCCGCCCCGCCCCTCTCCCGCACCACCCACCCCGCGCAGCAGCGCGACTGAACCACTAGGACACCGCCATCTCCATGGACACCATCACCCGGCCCTGGCCGGCGCTCTGGGCGCTCGTCGTCGGATTCTTCATGATCCTCGTCGACTCGACCATCGTGTCGGTCGCGACGCCGGCGATCATCGCCGACCTCGGCGCCGACATCAACTCCGTCATCTGGGTCACGAGCGCCTACCTGCTCGCCTACGCCGTTCCGCTGCTCATCACGGGCCGGCTCGGGGACCGCTTCGGCCCGAAGAACGTCTACCTGCTCGGGCTCGCCGTCTTCACCCTGTCGTCCGCATGGTGCGGCCTCGCCGGGGACGTGAACACCCTGATCATCGCGCGCGTCGCGCAGGGCCTCGGCGCGTCGCTCATGACGCCGCAGACCATGGCCGTGATCACCCGCATCTTCGCGCCGGACCGCCGCGGTGCCGCCATGGGCCTCTGGGGCGCCACCGCGGGCGTCGCGACGCTCGTCGGCCCGATCCTCGGCGGCCTGCTCGTCGACTCCCTCGGCTGGGAGTGGATCTTCTTCGTGAACGTCCCCGTCGGCGTCGTGGCGTTCGTGCTCGCGTGGCGGCTCGTGCCCGCGCTCTCGACCCGCAAGCACCGCTTCGACATCCTCGGCGTCGTGCTCAGCGGCGTCGGCATGTTCCTGCTCGTGTTCGGCATCCAGGAGGGCGAGACCTACGACTGGGGCACCATCACCGGGCCCATCTCGGTGTGGTCGCTCATCATCACCGGCATCCTCGTGCTCGTCGCCTTCGTGCTCTGGCAGCGCGTCAACCGGGGCGAGCCTCTCCTGCCGCTCTCCCTCTTCCGCGATCGCAACTTCTCGCTGTCGAACGGCGCCATCACGACGGTCGGCTTCACCGTCACGAGCTTCGCGCTGCCGCTCATGCTCTACGCGCAGACGGTGCGCGGCCTCACGCCGACCCTCGCGGCCCTGCTGCTCGCGCCCATGGCGATCATCTCGGGCGGACTCGCCCCGGTCGTGGGGAAGGTCATCGACCGGGTGAACCCGAAGTGGGTGGCCGCGGGCGGACTCGCCTGCATGGCCATCGGGCTCTTCTGGGCCGGTGCGATCCTGTCCGCCGACCTGCCGCTCTGGATCCTGCTCTTCCCCGTGGCCGTGCTCGGACTCGCGAACGCGGGCATCTGGGCCCCGCTGTCGACGTCCGCGACCCGCAACCTGCCGCCGCAGCAGGCCGGTGCCGGCTCCGGCGTGTACAACACGACGCGCCAGGTCGGGGCCGTGCTCGGCTCCGCCGCCATCGCGGCCCTCATGGAGGCTCGACTCGCGGTGGAGCTGCCCGCCGCCCCCGGTGGCGCGTCGGGCGAGACCAGCGCCTTCGCCGGTGAGCTGCCGGAAGCGCTCAAGCAGGGCTTCAGCGCCGCGATGGGCCAGTCCCTGATGCTGCCCGCCGCGGCCGCCGTGGTCGGCCTGCTCGTCGTGCTGTTCATGGTGAAGCCGCAGCCGCACTCCTGGCGCGCACCCGCCGGGCGGCCCCAGGCGGCCGGCGCGGATGCCGCCGAGGCGCGTCCCGTCGCCGAGTAGCGCGGGCGTTCGGACCCGGCGAACCGACGATCGCCGAGCCGTCGAGACGCATCTCGACGGCTCGGGGCCGCTGCCGATCCCGGGCCGGTCAGCCGAGGTCGAGGATGCGGTCGGCGCGACCCCGGGTCGCCTCGATGAGCACCGCGTTCCGCTCGTCCGTGCCGCCCGCCCACGCGACCGCCTGCTCGTGCGTCATGCCGAAGCGCTCGTGCCGAGCGACCAGCCGCCGCATCCGCACGTCCTGGTCGACGCCGACGAACAGCGAGACGTCGAGGAGGGCCGCGACACCGTCCCAGCCGTGCCCGTCGAGCAGCAGGTAGTTGCCCTCCGCCACCACGATGCGGGCGGTCGGCGGCACGGCGACGCTCGCGGCGAACGACTCGTCGACCTCCCGGAAGAACGCGGGCGCGTACACGGTGTGCGCGCCGGGTCGCCCCGAGCCGGCATCCCGGATGCGCGCCAGCGCGGCCGTGAACCCCGCGGCGTCGAACGTGTCGGGCGCGCCCTTGCGATCACGGCGGCCGAGACGGTCGAGCTGTGCGTTCGAGAGGTGGAAGCCGTCCATGGGCAGCACTGCGGCGTCGCCACCGAGTGCGCCCACCAGCGCCTCGGCCGCGGTGCTCTTGCCGGAGCCCGGTGCGCCGGCGATCCCCACGACGACGCGGTCACGGCCCGTCGCCGCCATCCGTACGAGGTCGACGACCTCGGCGATGCTGCGCAGGGGCGCCGTCACCGGTCCGCCTCCCGCAGCGCGTCCGCGATGGCGGCGACGCCGCGGTGGGTCTCCTCGAAGCTCGTGCTGAGCGGGGAGAGCCCGATGCGCAGCCCATCCGGCGACCGGAAGTCGGGCAGAACGTCCCGCTCCCAGAGCCGGCCGACGACGTCGCGGAACCTTGGATGGGTCACCGTGACGTGGCTGCCGCGACGGTCCGGGTCGCGCGGCGTCGCCACGCGCACGCCGAGGGGCGCGAGCAGGGCGTCCGCCTCCTCGATGGCGAACTCCGTGAGCGCGACCGACTTCGCGCGGATCGCCGCGATACCGACCTCGCCGATCAGCGCGATCATGTCCTGCATGGCGAGCATCGCCGTGATGGCCGGCGTTCCGCTCAGCATCCGGCGGATGCCGGTGGCGGGCGCGTAGGTGGGACCCATCTCGAAGATGTCGGCCCCGCCCATCCAGCCCTGGATCGGCTGCGTGAGCTCGTCCTGCAGTGCGGACCGCACGTAGGCGAAGGCGGGCGATCCCGGTCCGCCGTTCAGGTACTTGTACGTGCAGCCGACGGCGAGGTCCACGCCCCACGCGTCGAGCTCGGTCGGCACGGCCCCGGCCGAGTGGCAGAGGTCCCAGAGCATGAGCGCGCCCGCCTCGTGCGCCAGTGCGGTGACGGCGGGCACGTCGGTGAGGAAGCCGGAGCGATACGACACGGCACTGGCCACCACGACGGCCGTGCGCTCGCCGAGCACCGCGGCGAGCGACTCCGGTGCGAGGCCGGCGTCGGCGTCGGTGCCGACCCAGCGCATCGTGAGCCCGCACTCCCGCGCGATCCCCGCGAGGATGTACCGGTCGGTCGGGAAGTCGCGGGCGTCGGCGACGATCTCGTCGCGCCCGGGCCGGGCGGCCACCGCCGCGCGGGTCAGCTTGTAGAGCAGGACCGACGTCGAGTCGCCGATCGCCACCTGGCCCGGCGCCGCCCCGAGGGCGGCCGCGCCGAGGTCGTCGCCGATGCGCAGGGGCAGCTCCAGCCATCGCTCGTCCCAGCCGCGAATGAGCCGGCCCGCCCACTCCTCGGTGAGGAAGCGGGTCACCCGCTCGATGCTCGCCGTCAGCGGCCGCCCGAGCGAGTTTCCGTCGAGGTAGATCAGGTCGCGCGCGTCCGATGCGCTTCCGGTGCCGGCGAAGAGGGCACGGCGGCACGCGAGCGGGTCGGCCACATCGAGCGCGTGCGCCCGGGCCAGGGTCACGCCTCCGCCCCGAGCGGAAGCACCATCTCCAGGTCGAACTGCGTGCGGTCGAGGGCGTAGGGGGTCGAGCGGCCCGTCATCTCGAACCCTCGGCGGCGGTAGTAGGCGGTGGCGCGCGGGTTGCTCTCGTGCACCTCGAGCCGCAGCTCGGTGACGCCGTCCTGCGCGCTCGCCCACTCGATCACCCGGTCGAGCAGCGCGTCCGTGACGCCCGCATCCCGCCCCCGACGCGTCGGTGTGACGTACACGCTGACCAGGAAGGCCAGGGTGTCGCGGCGGAACACCGTCATGGTGCCCACCCAGGTGCCGTCCTCGTCCTCGGCGACGAACGCGACGCTGCCCGGCTGGGCGTTGCGCCGGGCCCGGGCCCGCCAGTCCGCATCCTGCAGCGCCTCCGCCGTCTCCAGCGTCTCGAGATAGGCGAGGGGCGTGTCGGCGAGCATCTCGAGCCGGAGCGCCCGGAGCAGGCGCCAGTCGTCGGGAACGATGGCGCGGATGCGCACGGGGGAGGTCATTGCTCGACGGTATCGCCACGGCACGTTCGGGACCATCCGGCCACTCCCGTGCCCCGGTGGTCCGGGCGCACGTACATGTGCTTGGTCTCCGGCTCGCCGTTCCCGAGCGCGCGCAGTCCGCCGCAGCCGGCCGCGTCGCCCCAGTCCCGGCGCTCGACCCTCACTCGCCCGTGAGGCGTGCGATCAACTCCCGGTACCGGGCGGCCGTGAGGTCGACGACCTCCTGCGGCAGCGCGGGGGGAGGGGAGTCGTACGCCGGGTCCCAGTTCTCGGCGAGCCAGTTGCGCACGATCTGCTTGTCGAAGCTGTCCTTCCGGTTGCCCGCCCGCCAGCCGTCCGCGTCCCAGAACCGCGAGGAGTCGCTGGTGAGCACCTCGTCGGCGAGCCGGGTGACGCCGGTCACGGGGTCGATGCCGAACTCGAACTTCGTGTCGGCGAGGATCAGGCCGCGCTCCTCGGCGATCGCGGCGGCACGCCGGTAGATGTGCAGCGAGAGGTCCCGTAGCTCGGCTGCTTCCTCCTCGCCCGCGAGCTCCACGGTGCGCTCGAACGTGATGTTCTCGTCGTGCTGACCCTGCGGGGCCTTCCAGGCGGGCGTGTAGATCGGCTCGGGGAGGCGGTCGCCCAGCCGGAGGCCCGCCGGCAACGGCACGCCGCACACGCTTCCCGTGCGCTGATACTCGCTCCAGCCGGAGCCCGCGAGGTAGCCGCGCACCACGCACTCGATGGGCAGCATCTCGAGCACCTTGCAGAGCATGGCGCGGGTCGCCACGGACTCGGGAACGGGCGTCACCTCGTCCCCCTGAGCCACGAGGTGGTTGGGCACCTCGGCGAGCTCGGAGAACCACCACAGGCTGAGCCGGGTGAGCAGCTCACCCTTCCCGGGGATCCCCGGCTCGAGCACGTGGTCGAACGCGCTGACCCTGTCGGTCGCCACGACGAGCACGTGCGGTTCGCCCTCCAGCGTCGCGTCGTGGTTGGGGTCGAGGACGGGCACGAAGAGCTCGCGCACCTTGCCCGTGTAGGCGTGCTCCCAGCCGGGGAGGTCGAGGCCGCCGAACTCGCTCATTCCGCCACCACCCGCACGGCGATGTCGGTGCGGTACTGGGCGCCCTCGAGGCGGATGCGGCTCACGGCCTCGTACGCTCGCTCCCGGGCCTCGCGGAAGTCTCCGCCGCGGCCGACGACGCTGAGCACACGGCCACCCGTCGCGATGATCCCCCCGGCAGGGGACTCCGACCGGCTCGTCGCGGCGTGCGCGATGCTCACGCCCTCCACGGCGGCCGCGTGGTCGAGGCCCTCGATGCGGCGGCCGGTCTGCGGCGACTCCGGGTAGCCCTCGCTCGCGAGCACGACCGTCACGGCGACGTCGTCGCTGAAACGCGGCCGTGGGTGGCCGCCGAGCGACCCGGTCGCCGCCGCGAGCAGGAGGCCGGACAGCGGGGTCTCCAGCCGCGGCAGCACGACCTGCGTCTCGGGGTCGCCGAAGCGCGCGTTGAACTCGATCACTCGGATGCCCTCCTCCGTGAGGATGAGCCCGCAGTAGAGCAGGCCGATGAACGGGGTCTGCTCGTTGGCGAGCTGCCGCACCGTGGGTTCGGCGATGGTGTCGATCACCTCGTCGATGAAGCCGCCGGGAAGCCAGGGGAGAGGCGAGTACGCCCCCATGCCGCCCGTGTTCGGACCCTGGTCGCCGTCGAGAAGGCGCTTGTAGTCCTGGGCGGGGGAGAGCGGCAGCACCGTGCTGCCGTCGGAGAGGAGGAAGAGAGACACCTCCTGGCCGGACAGGAACTCCTCGACGAGCACGGTGCCCTGCTGCAGGTAGTGCTCCGCGTGCGCGAGCGCGGCGTCGCGGTCCTCGCTCACGAGCACGCCCTTGCCTGCGGCGAGCCCGTCGGCCTTCACGACGTACGGCGAGCCGTAGGCGTCGAGCGCCGTTTCCACCTCTGCGCGTGTTCCCGCGCGCGTTGCCCGGCCGGTCGGCACGCCGGCCTCCTCCATGATCCGCTTCGCGAAGGCCTTGCTGCCCTCGAGTGCCGCCGCCCTCCTGCCGGGCCCGAAGACGGGCACGCCGCGGGTGCGCAGCGCGTCGGCGACACCCGCGACGAGCGGCGCCTCGGGGCCGATGACGACGAGGTCGACGTCCTCCTGGAGCGCGTAGCCGGCGACGACGGCGGCGTTGTTCGGGTCGAGGTGCACGATGGCGGCGTCGTGCGCGATGCCCGCGTTCCCTGGGGCGGCGATGATCTCGTGACCCGCGTCCTCCCGCGCCAGCGCCGAGACGATGGCGTGCTCGCGGGCACCGGAACCGAGGACGAGGATCTTCACCGCACCAGACTATCGGCGCGCATCCCGCGGGGGCCGGGTCGGCGCCCCGCGTCCACCGCAGCGGGCGGCGCGGCAGGATGGATCCATGGCGAGAGCGAAGATCACGTCCGAGGCCGGTGCGGCGGCCGTCCGCAGCACCATGGCGGAGGGCGTTGGCGCCGACCGGAACACCACGGCGCTCGCGGTGCGCTACACGCTGCAGGTGCTCGTGGAGAAGGTGCCCGGCGCGACCGTCGAGGTGCGGGTGCCGCCGTTCGGGGCGGTGCAGTGCATCGAGGGCCCCGGGCACACGCGCGGCACCCCGCCCAACGTCATCGAGACGGATGCGGCCACCTGGCTCGCGCTCGCCACGGGCGGCACCGGCTGGCACGATGCCGTCGCGTCGGGCAGGCTGCTCGCCTCGGGGCAGCGCGCGACGCTCGAGGGGATCGTGCCCCTCCGCTGGTAGTGGCGCCCGGCGCACGCCGCGCCCAGGAGCGTGGGAGAGAATGGGACCGTGACGAACGAGCGCGAGGACTACTCCGAGGTGCGGATCCGCCGCTCTCCCCGCTACCTGCGATTCATGGGCCTCGGCGCCGCCGTCGGCGTGATCGCGGCGCTGATCCTCACCGTCGCGTTCCCCGCCGCGGGCGAGTTCAGCCCCTCGCAGGTGTTCGGCTTCCTCGGCCTGTTCCTCGTGGTCGCGGGCGGTGCGATCGGCGCGGTCGTCGCCCTCATCATCGACCGGGCCGGCTCCCGGCGCGCGAGGCCCGGCGTGATCGAGCGCGTGGACGCCTCCGCCGGGATCGGCGAGGGAACCCCCGGCCAGCCCGACGTCGGCAATCCGAGCGGCCCGACCGATGCGGTCCGTCCGGACGACGCTCCGCGCACCTGATCGGCGGGCCGGCCGCCTGCCGACCGCCTGATCGTCCGGTGGCCTGAACCGTCCGGACGCCCGAACCGTCCCACCGCGCGACCGTCGCGCCGGCGATCCGCGCTCGGTCGGCGCGCATCCGCGCGAGAATGTGCCGACGAAGCATAGACAGCGCCACTATCCGATAGTTACACTATCGATGTGCGTATGTCCGAACTCAGCCGCGCGAGCGGCGTCCCCATCCCCTCCGTGAAGTACTACCTCCGCGAGGGGCTGCTGCCCGCGGGGCGCCGCGCCGCGGCGAACCAGGCCGAATACGGAGACGAGCACGTTGCGCGGCTCCGGCTCATCCGCGCCCTTCTCGACGTGGGCGGGCTCTCCGTCGCTTCCGCGCGCGAGGTGCTCGCGGCCGTGGACGACAGGGAGCTGCCGCTCGCCGCCGTGTTCGACGTCGCACAGCGCTCCGTCTCCCGTGCAGAGCTCTACTCCGCCCCGTCCCCGGGCGTCGCAGCGGACCGCATCGACGCCCTCGTCGCCGAGCGCGACTGGCACGTCTCCCCCGAGAATCCCGGCCGCATCGGCGCGGCGGGAGTGCTGAACGCCTTCCTGCGCATCGACCGGCCCGAGCTCATCGGCCTGCTCGACAGATATGCGGATGCCGCGGAGATCGTGGCACGGGCCGACCTCGGCGCCGTCGCCGAGCAGGGCGACGTCGAGCGCATGGCGGGCACCATCGTCGCCGGCACCGTGCTCGGCGACGCCATGTTCGCCGCGCTCCGCAGGATGGCGCAGGAGCACGTGACGAGCGAGCTGTATCCCGTTCCGCGCGGCGAGCGGACCGCCGCCGACCCCGCATCCCGCACCCACCCGTCGAACGCATCACCTCCCTCGAGGATCACGCCATGACCAGCACACCGTCCACCGCCGTCCCGTCCGACGCCGCCCCGGGCCCGGATTCCCGCCAGCGGAAGGGCATATCGGCCCACCCCGCGGCGCCACCGCTCGCCGCCGCCATGGAGAGCGGGCACTGGCATCGTCCGCTGCTCTGGCTCGCCGGCGTCATGGCGCTGCTCGCCGCCGTCGCGCTCGTCGCGCGATTCGTCGACCCGCGCGAGATCACCGGGGCGAACGCGTGGGACAAGCCGCTCAAGTTCGCGCTGTCGACCCTCATCTACTCGGTGACGTGGTCCTGGCTGATCGGCCGGCTGAGTCGCGGGCGCCGCTTCGCCTCGCTCGCGGGCTCGGCCATGGTCGTGCTGTTCGCCGTCGAGATCGTGATCATCGCCGGGGCAGCGGTCCTCGGCGCGACGAGCCACTTCAACGTGTCGACGCCGCTCCACGCCGCGATGTGGACGGTGATGGCGGTCTCCATCTCGGCGCTCTGGGTCGCGTCCCTCCTCGCCACGGTGCAGCTGTTCCGCAACCCGCAGGGCGACAGGGCGCGCACGCTGGCCGTGCGGTCGGGTACGGTGCTCGCGCTCGCGGGCCTCGCGCTCGGCTTCCTCATGACCGGACCGACCGCCGGTCAGCTCGCCGACTACCGGGGCATCGCCGGGGCGCACACCGTCGGCATCGCGGACGGCGGCCCCGGCCTCCCCGTGCTGGGCTGGAGCACGGTCGCCGGGGACCTGCGCATCCCGCACTTCGTCGGGATGCACGCGTTGCAGCTCATCCCGCTCGCCCTGATCGCGATCGAGCTGCTGTCACGCCGGGTGACCGCGCTGCGGGACGCGCGCCTGCGAGCCGCGCTCGTGGGGATCGGCGCGGGCGGTTACGCCGCCGTGCTCGCGCTGGTGACGGCGCAGGCGCTGCGCGGCCAATCGATCGTGCGGCCGGACGGTGTGACGCTCGGCCTCGGCGCTGCCATCGCGCTCGCGGCGGCCGTCGCGGTGCTGGTGGCCGTGCTCGCCAGCCGAAGGCGCACCGCGGACAGCACCGCGGCACTCAGCTGAGCTGCGTCGCCTCGACCCAGGCGAGGTATTCGGGGCTCACGCGACCGGTGACGTACTCGCCCGTGAAACAGCTCATCTCGAGCTCCGTGACGGCGGAACCCTCGGTGATGGCCGCGAACATGTCCTCGACCTCCTGGTAGATCAGGTGGTCGGCGCCGAGCTCGGCGGCAATCTCCGGGATCTTGCGGCCGGAGGCGATGAGCTCGTCGCGGGACGGCATGTTGATGCCGTACACGTGGGGGTAGCGCACGGGCGGGGCGGCCGAGGTGAACGTGACCTCGTTCGCGCCGGCCGCACGAGCCATCTCCACGATCTCGCGCGACGTCGTGCCCCGCACGATGGAGTCGTCGACGATGAGCACGTTCTTGCCCGCGAACTCCGAGCTCATGGCGTTCAGCTTCTGCCGCACCGACTTCTTGCGCTGCGCCTGGCCGGGCATGATGAACGTCCGGCCGACGTAGCGGTTCTTGTAGAAGCCCTCGCGGTACTCGATGCCGAGCTTCTGGGCGACCTGCATCGCGGCGGGCCGCGACGAGTCCGGGATCGGCATGACGACGTCGATGTTCCCCGTTGGGGCGTACCGCTCGATGGTGTCGGCGAGGCGGTTGCCCATCCGCAGCCGGGCCTCGTAGACGGAGATGCCGTTCATCACGGAGTCCGGCCGGGCGAGGTAGACGTACTCGAAGGAGCACGGCACGAGGCGCGGCTCGCGCGCGGTCTGACGGGACGTCATCGCGCCGTCCATGGCGATGAAGATGGCCTCGCCCGGCGCGACGTCGCGCACGATCTCGAAGCCGAGGCTCTCCATGACGAGCGACTCCGACGCCACGATCCACTCGTCGGTGCCGGTCTCCTCGGAGACCCGGCGGCCGAGCGTGAGGGGCCGGATGCCGTACGGGTCGCGGAACGCGAGCAGGCCGTGACCGGCGATGAGCGCGATGGACGCGTAGGAGCCCTCGACGCGCTGGTGCACGCGGGACAGCGCGTTGAACACGTCGTCCGCGTCCAGGCCGGGGCCCTTGACCTCCGCCTGCAGCTCGTGGGCGAGGATGTTCAGCAGCAGCTCGGTGTCCGACGTCGTGTTCAGGTGCCGGCGGTCGATGTTCCCCAGCTCGGCGGTGAGCTCGCGCGTGTTCGTGAGGTTGCCGTTGTGCACGAGGATGATGCCGTGCGGCGCGTTCACGTAGAACGGCTGCGTCTCCTCCTCGTTGCTCGCCGATCCCTTGGTGACGTACCGCACGTGACCGAGCCCCATGGTGCCCTGCAGGGTGCGCATGTCACGCGTGCGGAAGGCCTCGCGCACCTGGCCGCGCGCCTTCACCATGTGGAAGCGGCTGCCGTCGGCGGTCGCGATGCCGGCGGAGTCCTGCCCGCGGTGCTGCAGAAGCAGGAGGCTGTCGTAGAGCAGCTGGTTGGCGGGCAGGGGAGAGACAACACCGACGATGCCGCACATGCTTGAGTCGAGCTCCTGGGGGTAGAGGAGAACCGGCGGACGGGGCCGGGATCGCCGCGCGCGCGGCCCTCTAGTTTCTCACGCGATGGGGGAGGGCGGCGACGGACCGGACTGCCGCACGGGCTACAGCGGGGCGCCGGGCCCGGTGCACGAACCCGCGGCTCGGTCGCCTCGGTATCGTGTACGGGGTGACCACCCCAAGCGCATCCTCGTCCTACGCCGCAGCCGGAGTCGACACCGCGGCGGGAGACCTGGCGGTCGAGCTGATGAAGCAGGCGGTGTCCGCGACCCACACGAGCAACGTCCTCGGGGGCGTCGGCGGCTTCGCGGGACTGTTCGACGTGTCGTTCCTGAAAGACTTCCGGCGCCCGCTGCTCGCGACCTCGACCGACGGCGTCGGCACCAAGGTCGCGATCGCGCAGGCCATCGACAAGCACGACACCATCGGGCAGGACCTCGTGGGCATGGTCGTGGACGACATCGTCGTCGTCGGCGCGCGGCCGCTGTTCATGACCGACTACATCGCCTGCGGCAGGGTCGTGCCCGACCGGATCGCGGACATCGTCGCCGGCATCGCGCGCGCCTGCGCCGAGACGGGCACGGCGCTCGTCGGTGGGGAGACGGCCGAGCACCCCGGCCTGCTCGGTCCGGACGACTACGACGTCGCGGGTGCGGCGGTCGGTGCCGTCGAGGCGGACGCGGTGCTCGGCGCCGACCGCGTGAGCGACGGCGACGTCGTGCTCGCGCTCGAGTCCTCCGGCCTGCACTCCAACGGGTTCTCGCTCGTGCGGCACATCCTCGCGCAGCGTGGCGTCGGCTTCCGCGATCGCTCGGACGACCTCGGAGGCACGGTCGGCGAGGTGCTGCTCGCGCCCACCCGGCTGTACACGACGCCGCTGCTGCGCGTGCTCGAGGACCCGGGGGTCGGCGGAGCGGTGCACTCGCTCAGCCACGTGACGGGTGGGGGCATCGCGGCGAACCTCGCGCGGGTGCTGCCGCGCGGTTCCTGGGTGGAGGTCGATCGCTCGACGTGGTCGCCCGCCGAGGTCTTCCGCGTGCTCGCCGCGATGTCGGGGGCGACGCTCGAGAGCACGGAGGGCACCTGGAACCTCGGCGTCGGCATGTTCGCCGTCGTCGCGCCGGACGCGGCGGATGCGGTGGCCGCTGCGCTGTCCGCGGACGGAATTCCCACCTGGGCGGTCGGCACGGTGGCGACGGCGGCGCGGGAGCTGGCGGGCTTCGAGCAGGGCGCGAAGGGCGTGGACGGCGGCGCGGTGCGCCTCGTGGGCGGCTACGCCTCCTGAGCCGTGTCGCGACGCGAGCATCGGCGGCGCGCGTACCTGCGCCTTTCGACGGGCTCAGGGACCGGGTGGCCGGGTCACGTGCCGGTCGAGCGCGACGGCGCGGAGCCTAGGCGAGCTTCTGCTCGTCCTCCGGGGTGACGTACTCGGCCCACTTGGCGGCCTCCGGCGGCAGCTCGTCGTGCGAGTGTCCGGTGAGCTCGCGCTCGAGCTCGTTGTAGTTGGTCTCAGGGCTGAAGTACTTCAGCTCCCGGGCAACCTTGGTGTGCTTCGCTTTTTGACGGCCGCGCCCCATGCGAGACCCCCTCAGAGATTCAGGCCGAGTTGGCGGACCACCCGGATCAGGCAAACAGGAACGAAAAAACCTAACGGCCAGCTTAGCACGCACCTCCACCGCCACCTGGACCGCGTCCACCGTCCGGCCACCGCCCATGGCGGTCGGCGTCCCCCGCGATCCAGCAGTCTCCGGTGGTTCGCCGTGTGTCGCGCCGCCGGACGCGGCGTGTCCGACCCACGGGCCGAATTGCGCGAGGATGGCGGGGGTCGTCCGCGCGGCACGGCGAGCGTGGTGACGACGGCGACGGTCGTCGCGTCAGGATCGGCACGAGAAGGAGAGGCGCCGCACGTGAATCCCGCTCCGCTGTTCACGGCGGCCGCCTGTGCGTACGGCGCGAACATCGCGCTCGGCTCGAGCGTCGCCCTGGGACTCGTGGACACCTCGTCGTTCCGCTGGATCCACCACGGCATCTACATCGCGACGTGCGTGCTCGGCGGCGCGGCCGTGAGCTCCGTCGCGTGGAGCCGCAGCGCCGCCGGCTGGGCGCTGCTGCCGGCGGCCGTTCCCCTGGGCGCGCTCGCGCGGCTCGGTGCACGCCCGCGTCGCCGCCACACGCTGGTGGCGCTCGCGGCGGCCCCGTTCTTCGTGCTCGGCCTGATCGTGAGAAAGAGGTAGCGATGGAATTCCTTGACGTCGTGCGATCGCGCAAGACGACGAACGGGCCGTTCCTGCCCGATCCGGTGAGCGAGGAGCACCAGCGCCTGCTCATGGAGGTGGCCGGCCGTGCACCGTCGCAGCTGAACAGCCAGCCGTGGCGATTCGTCGTCATCGAGGACCGCGAGACCATCGAGACCGTCGCCCGCATCAGCGGCGAGAGCATGACGCAGGTCATGGCCGAGGGCACCTTCTTCGAGCGCTACAAGCCCTACTTCCGGTTCAGCGCCGAGGAGATGGACGAGAAGCGCAACGGCATGCTGTTCGACCAGCTGCCCGTGCTGCTGCGCCCGTTCACGAAGCAGGTCTTCACCGACAGGGGTCAGAGCGTCATGAACCGCCTGCGCGTGCCCCAGAGGCTGGGCGAGGAGAACCGCAGGCTCGTGGCGGGATCGCCCCTCCTGCTCGCCGTGCTGCTCGACCGCTCGGAGTACCGGCCGGGTCAGCTCTCGGCGTTCTATTCCGTGTTCAGCATGGGCGCCGCCATGGAGAACGTGTGGCTGACGACGGCCGAGCTCGGCATGGGCATCCAGTTCGTCTCGTTCCCCATGGAGGTGCCCGAGAACTGGGTGCGCATCCAGAAGCTGCTGAGGGTGCCGGACGACCTCGAGCTCATGGCCGTGTACCGGCTGGGCTACCTGCCGAAGGAGCAGCGCCGTCCCGCGATCGACTGGTCGAGCCGGCAGCGCAAGCTGCCGTCGCAGTACGTCTTCCGGGGCACCTGCGAGACGCCGCAGACGGGCTGGGACGGTTAGCGCCGTCCCCGGGGGAGAAGCCGCGGGCGGCGCCGCTGCCGTACCCGGCGCCGCTCCCGTGCCCTCGCCCGCGGCGTTCGACCCCGCCGCCCGCATCGCTGCCCGCGTCGTCATCGTCGGCGCGGGGCAGGCGGGGCTCTCCGTCGCGTACCACCTGCGGCGCATGGGCCTCGAGATGGGGAGCGACGTCGTCCTCCTCGACCGCGGACCGGAAGAGGGCGGGGCGTGGCAGCACCGGTGGGAGGCCCTCCGGCTCGGCGCGGCCCACCGGGTCAACGACCTGCCCGGCATGCGGGCGATGGGCATCAGCTTCGACACCGCGGATCGCGCCCTGCCGGCCCGGGACGTCGTGCGCGACTACTACCGCGAGTACGAGCGCTTCTACGACCTCCGGGTCGAGCGCCCCGTCGTGGTGAGCGCGGTGTACGACGACGGGGCGGATCTCGTGGTGCGGCACTCGCGTGGCGAGCACCAGACCGTCGCGCTCGTGAACGCGACGGGCACGTGGGGAGCACCGTTCCTGCCGCACTACCCGGGAATGCGGAGCTTCGCGGGGCTGCAGGCGCACACGGCGACGTACCGCTCCGCGGAGGACTTCCGCGGGCTTCGGGTGCTCGTCGTGGGCGGCGGCACGTCGGCCATCGGTTTCCTCCTCGAGCTGGAGGATGTCGCCGCGAGCACGGTGTGGTCCACCCGGCGTCCCGTGCGGTACCTGGAGCAGGGCGAGCTCGACGTCGAGTCCGCGCTGTCCGCGGTCGCGGCTCAGGACGCGGCGGCCCGCGCGGGCCGCGCCCTGCCCAGCATCGTGAGCGGCACGGGCGTGCCGAAGACCCGGCGCATCGCGTCCGGCATCGATCGCGGCGCGCTCGTGAGCCGCGGGCCGTTCGCCCGCCTGGAGCGGGATGCGGTCGTCTGGCCCGACGGCACGCGGGACGGGATCGACGCGATCATCTGGGCGACGGGCTTCCGGCCGGACGTGCGCCACCTCGCGCCCCTCGGCCTGCGCGAGGACGCGGGCGGCATCGCCGTGACCATGGGCGCGTCCCTGCGCGACCCGCGCATCTTCTTCGCGGGCTACGGACCCCAGGCCTCCACGATCGGGGCGAACCGCGCGGGACGCGTCATCGCCCGGCAGGTGTACGACATCGTCGCCTGAGGCGCGGTGCCCGGGGCCGTTCGTCGGCGCCCGTCGCGCCCGTTCGACAGCGCCCGTCGACTCGCCCGTTCGGGGCTCCGATGCGCCCGCACGGGTCCCTGAGCGCGGCTTCGTCAGGCGGCCGCGTACCGCTTCGCCGCTCTGGCCTTCGCCTTCACGGCCTCGACCTCGCGATCCTTCGGCGGGGCCGTGGTCACGAGGTCGTCGAGCAGGTGACGGGTCAGGTGCGCGATCTCCTCGACCGCGCGGTCGAACGCCTCGGCGTTCGCCTGGGAGGGCTTCGTCGTGCCACTGATCTTGCGCACATACTGCAGCGCCGCAGCGTGAACCTCGTCGTCGGTGGCCGCCGGCTCGAAGTTGTGCAGCGTGTGAATGTTCCTACACATGGGTCCCAGGGTACGAGCGGCCCGCCGGATTGTCACGGGCCCGTCGCGCCGCCGGCCTGCAGCAGGCGTCGCGTCGTGGCGTCCGGCTCGCCGGCGAAGTATCGGTCGAGCACCCGCACGAGCACCTGCCGACCCGGGTCGGCGGCGAGGAAGAGCGTCGCCGACGACCGCAGCTTCACGGCGTCGATGCCGCCCAGGACGGATTCCGCCGTCCGCCCGTCCGGTCCGTCGAGGAGCGCCGCGGCGCACTCGTCGAGCCGCGGCCCGAGGATCGGGTGCGCGAGGTACGCCCGCGCCTCGTCGAGCGACCCGATCGCGTAGCGCTCGGCCATCGCGCTGCGCCCCAGCCCGGCGATCTGCGGGAAGACGAACCACATCCAGTGGCTCGACTTCCGGCCCCGGCGGAGTTCACCCAGCGCGCGGTCGTAGGTGCCGCCGTCGTTCTGGGCGCGCACGAATCGGTCGAGGTCGAAGGCGTCGGCGTGCATCCCGCGACCCTACGCCGCCCGCCGCCAATGAAGCGACGTCGGACGGCGGGGTGCGCCGGCGGGGTGCGCCGGTCAGGCGGAGGTGCGCTCCGCGGTCTCGTCGGCACCGGACGAGCGCGCCTCGTTCACGTCCTCCGTGCTCGCGGCCTCGTCCGACGCGGCCTGCTCGCCCGCGATGTTCACCATCCAGCTCACGCCGAACGGGTCGACGACCATGCCGAAGCTGTCTCCCCACGGCGCCTTCTCGAGCGGCAACGTGACGGTGCCGCCGTCGGCCAGGCCGTCCCAGTAGCCGCGCAGCTCCTCCTCGTTCTCACCGCTGAGCGAGATCGAGACGGAACCGCCCGGGGTGTGCTCCATGCCGTTCGGGGTGTCCGAGGCCATGAGCGTGAACCCCTGGGGCGTCTCGAGCTGGCCGTGCATGATCTTGTGCTGCTCCGACGGGTCCTGGCTCGCATTCATCTCCCCGAACGTGCTCAGCACGAGCTCGCCGCCGAAGACGCCGCGGTAGAACTCCATCGCCTGTCGCGCGTCGTCGCGGAAGCCGAGATAGGGGTTCAGTCGAGTGGGCATGGTGCAACCTCCCTGTTGTCCGTGTGATCCGGCCCGCCGTTGGGTACGCGGGTGCGATACGGCCGATCCGGTACGGCTCGATTATGGCGCCGACCACCGTCGGGGCACGAGAGGGAGATCGAGTTGACGCGGGGAGTCACCCGCCGAGAGGGGTCAGCGCCGACGGGACCGGCTGCGCGCACCCTTCGAGGCGGTGCTCGTGGTCTTCTGGGCGACCGGCCTGCCGTCCTCGACGCTCGGGGGCTGCAGCGCCCTGCGCGGAACGGGCCGCCGCGGTTCGCCGCGGCGCTCCTCACCGGGGATGGGGCGCGAGCGACGACCGTAGAGCAGCTCGGACGAGTCGAGCAGCCACGGCACGAGCGAGATCGTGACCCCGTGCACGAGCATGAGCTTCTGCCGGATGCGCCTGGCCTTGTGGTTGTGCAGCAGGTTCTCCCACCAGTGACCGACGATGTAGATCGGCGTGTAGACCGTCACCACCTCGGGTCCGTGCTCCTGCCGGTGGGCCTTGATGTAGCGGATCAGCGGGTAGCTGATGTCGCGGTACGGCGACTCGACGACGCGCAGCGGGATCTGGATGTTCTGCTGCTGCCACTCGGCGAGCAGCTTGCGTGTCGACTCCTCGTCGATCGACACATGCACCGCCTCGAGGCTCTGGTGCCGGGCCGCGATGGCGTAATCGAGCGCCTTGAGCGTCGGCTTCTGCATGCGGCCCACGAGCACGACCGCGTGGTCGCCCGCGGACCCGAACGTGGTGACCGGGTCGACCTCGATCTCCTTCTCCACGTCGCGGTAGTAGCGGTTGACGCCGAGCATCAGGAGGAACAGCACGGGCATGATGGCGAACACGAGCCAGGCACCGTGGGTGAACTTCGTGATCGTGACGACCACGAGCACGCTCGCCGTCAGCAGGGCGCCGAATGCGTTGATGGCGAGCCCCCGCATCACCTCGCCCCGGTTCGAGCAGCCGTTCTGCAGCATCCGCACCCAGTGCCGCACCATGCCTGTCTGGCCGAGCGTGAACGACACGAAGACGCCGATGATGTACAGCTGGATCAGGTCGGTGAGGCTCGCGCGGTACACGATCAGGATGACGATGGCCGCGAGGGCGAGCAGCAGCATGCCGTTCGAGTAGACGAGCCGGTCGCCGCGGGTCGACAGCGACTTGGGTGCGTACGAGTCCTTCGCGAGCACGGAGCCGAGCAGCGGGAAGCCGTTGAACGCGGTGTTCGCGGCGAGCAGCAGCACCGCGGCCGTCGTCGCCTGGATGACGTAGAAGGGGAAGGAGCCCTGTCCGAACGTGGCGGCGGCGACCTGCGCCATCAGGCTCTGCTGCGGATCGGTGGCGCACGCGTCCCAGCCGATGAGGTCGCACGGCTCCTCCGCGTAGTGCACGCGAGAGATGAGCGCCAGCGTGACGAGGCCGACGAACAGCACGATGGCCGTGCCGCCCATGATGACGAGCGTCGTCTGCGCGTTGCGGACCTTCGGCGTGCGGAACGCGGGGACGCCGTTCGAGATCGCCTCGACGCCCGTGAGGGCGCTGCAGCCGCTCGAGAACGCGCGCAGCAGCAGCAGGATGAACGCGGCCTGCGTGATGTGCTCGGGGGCGACGTCGTACTGGGCCGACTCCGCCATGGGCGCGTCGCCGAGCACGGTGCGGGCGAGGCCCGTGACGATCATCACGAAGACGCTGCCGATGAAGAGGTAGGTGGGGATCGCGAACGCCTTGCTCGACTCGCTCACGCCGCGCAGGTTCACCGCCGCGAGCACGATGACGAAGAACACCGCGAGCTCGACGCGCAGTCCGGCGAGCTCGGGCACCGCGGAGATGATGTTGTCGACGCCGCTCGCAACGGACACCGCGACGGTGAGGATGTAGTCGACGAGGAGCGCTGAGGCGACGACGAGGCCGGCCTTCTCGCCCAGATTCCGGTGCGCCACCTCGTAGTCGCCGCCGCCGCTGGGGTAGGCCTTGATGAGCTGCCGGTAGCTCGCGACCACGACCACGAGCAGCACGACGACGGCTGCGGCCACCCAGGGCGCGAAGCTCAGGAACGCGAGACCGCCGAGGGTCAGGATCAGAAGCAACTCCTGCGGCGCGTACGCCACGGAGGAGAGCGGGTCGCTCGCGAAGATCGGCAGAGCGAGATGCTTGGGGAGAAGCTGACCCTCGAGCTTGTCGCTCGGCAGCTTCTCGCCGATGAGGAATCGCTTCGCCGAGCGCGTCTCCTCGTGGGGAGTGTCCGAAATCACGAGGGATGACACTACTCCGTTGCATCCCGAGCACAACACTGGTTTTCGCACGGCGGATGGCCCTCTGCCGAGCCGGCGTGTGAGGGACTACAGGGGCGACGATCCCCTCTTCCTAGAATGGACGGGCAGGCGGGCCGAGTGCCCCCGGAAGCGGAGCGGGCGTGAGGGAGATCGTGGTGCCCGCGGGCGGGAGCCGGCCCGATCCGCGGCATGCTGTGCGCCGACCCGGATCCGCGTGAGACCTGGCATCCCGAGCACCGCGCGCGGCATCGGCCGCAGCCTCGTCTCGTTCGCCCCGTCCGGTCGCCGCTGGCCCGTCGGACTGCAGGCCGGGCTCGCCATCTCGGTGCCCATCGCCGTCGGGGCGCTGGCCGGCAACACCGGGCTCGGCATCCAGGCGTCCCTGGGGGCGTTCACGGCGCTCTACGGAACGCGCCTCGACCCCCTCGACCGCGTCCGCATGCTCCCGCTCGTCGCGCTCGGGCTCACGGCCTCGGTCGCGGCCGGGGTGCTGCTCTCGGCGAGCCCCGTCACGTCGCTCGCGGGTCTCATCGCCGTGGGCGCCGCCGCCATCGTGCTCTGCCAGGGACTCCGCGTCGGTCCGCCCGGGCCGATGATGTTCGTGCTGAGCTACGGCGCGGCGACCCTCATCACGGGTCCCGGGGCGCACGGCGGCGCGGGGGCGGACGGCGGCCGGCTCCTGCTCCTCGTCTCCGCGGGGTGCCTGCTCGCATACGCCCTGGTCGCGTCCGGTCTGCTGTTCCCGCACGTCGCGAGGCGGCGGGGCGGCGCCACACCGGCGAGGCGGGTGCTCGCGGGCTTCGACCTCGCGGGGGAGGGGCGCATCGTCACCGTGCGGCTGCTCGCGGCCCTCGTCGCGTCCGCGCTGGTCAGCCTGCCGCTCGGCACCCACCGGGGCTACTGGATCACCACGGCGGCCGTGGCCATCCTCGGCGCGGGAGCGGGGCGCCGCGTCACGGTCGTGCGCGGCGTGCACCGCGTGCTCGGCACCCTCGTCGGCTCTGTGCTCGTTCTCGCGCTCGCGGTGCTCTCACCGCAGGGACTCGTGCTCGCCCTGCT
>Ga0210040_10000543_pt1 | contig 63082 bp, 54 predicted proteins | sample CryGeyCG12114_NA_FD_185462 | JGI IMG/M metagenome (GOLD analysis project Ga0210040, IMG submission 185462) | Groundwater microbial communities from aquifer - Crystal Geyser CG19_WC_8/21/14_NA (SPAdes) (version 2) | ecosystem: Environmental > Aquatic > Deep subsurface > Groundwater | place: USA...
TGCTGCTGGTGGTCTTCGGCCAGGTGCTGGCGGTGGCCGTGCTCGGCTCGGTGCTGTGGGGTCTGGGTGCTGCCCTCGGCTTCCCGGTGGGGATGAGCGCCGCCTCCGACGACCCGGTCCGCTCGGCGGCCCGGGTCAGCGTGGTCGCCTCGATCGGCTACACGGCGTTCCTCGCCGGTCCGCCGCTGATCGGCTTCCTCGGTGACCACGTCGGCGTGCTCCAGGCGCTCACCGTCACCGCGGGCCTGCTGGCCCTGGCCGCGGCCGTCGCCGGCACGACCAAGCCGATGGCATCCGCCGTCGGAACCCAGTCGGCGCCCCCGACCGGGCCCGCGAGGGCCCCGGAGACGCCACGACCCCCGGCGCCCGAGGGCGAGGGGGGTCGGCAGCAGCGCTAGGCGCCTGGTGCTGGACGGGTTCCGGCAGGTCAGGCCGGCACGTGGTCGAACACGTCCGGGTTGGGTCCGGTCCGGCCCTCCTCGCCCTTGTCGAGCGCGCTGATCGCCGTCACGTCGGCGTCGGTCAGCTCGAAGTCGAACAGCTCGAAGTTCTCCTGGATCCGCGCCGGGGTGGTCGACTTCGGGAAGATGATGTCCCCGCGCTGCACGTGCCAGCGCAGCACCACCTGGGCGGGGGTCTTGCCCAGGCGCTCGGCGATGGTGGTGATCTCCGGGTCACCGAGCACGCCGCCCTGGGCGATCGGCGACCACGCCTCGGTGGCGATGCCGTGCTCGCGTCCGTAGGCCCGGACCTCGTCGTTGGTCACGTAGGGGTGCACCTCGATCTGGTTGACCGCGGGCACGACCTCGGTCTCCTGGGCCAGGTGGCGCAGGTGGTGCACCTGGAAGTTGCTCACGCCGATCGAGCGAGCCCGGCCGTCGTGGTAGAACTCCTCGAGCGCCTTCCAGGTGGAGACGAAGTCGCCGTCGTAGAGGGTCGGCAGCGGCCAGTGGATCAAGAACAGGTCCACGTAGTCGAAGCCCAGGTCGGACAGGGTGGCGTCGAAGGCGAGGCGGGCGTCGTCGGGACGGTGGAACCCGTTGTTCAGCTTGCTGGTGACGAACACCTCGCTGCGGTCCAGCCCGGAGGCGCGGACGCCCTCGCCGACCCCGACCTCGTTGCCGTACATCTCGGCGGTGTCGATGTGGCGGTAGCCGATCTTCAGCGCCTGGGTGACGGCGTCGGCGGTCTCGGCGGGGTCGATCTGGAAGACCCCGAAGCCGAGCTGGGGGATGCTGCGGCCGTTGTTCAGGGAGATGTCAGGAACGGTCGTCATGGGTAGGACTCCTCACGTGGTGCGTGCGTTCAGGCAACCCGACACTCTAGCCAGCGGCCGGCGGCGCCGCCGACCGGGTCGGCTGTCCGGGCTGCCGCTCGCCCGGGGTCGAGGTCGACGAGCAGGGCCCGGTGGCCGACAGCGGCAGCTCGGGAGCGTCGCGGCGAGCCGGCGACGCCGGTGCCGCTGCTGGTGCCGGTTCCTCGCCGCAGGGACAGCGGTAGCCGGAACGGGATGCGCGGCCAGGCGCCGAGCAGGGGGCGAGCCGCACGACGCGGAGGTCGGAGGGCCCGCACCTGGCCGTGTCGTGGCTACCGGCACCGCGACACGGCCCCACCCCGCTCAGGCGCCGAGCGGGTTCTCCGACCTCTTGGCCGCGACGGGCGCCGCCTGCCGGGCTCGTGACTCGGCGGCCGCGCGCTCCTCGTCCGGCACGACCGTCGTGGACAGCACGACCATCGAGTGGGCCGGGACGGTGTGCTCGCTGCCGGCGTCCCAGGTGTCGTCGGTGGCCGTGCCGATGGAGCCGTCGGCGGTCTGCAGCCGGGGCACCCAGTGGTCACCGAACGCGCCCGGCGGCACCCGGAAGGTGATGTCGTCGCCGGAGGCGTTGAACATCAGCAGGAAGTGGTCGTCGGTGACCCGGCGGCCCATCGCGTCCGACTCCGGGATGGCGTCCCCGTTGAGGAACACCATGACGCTGCGGGCGTACCCCGTGGTCCAGCCCCCGTCGTCCATCGACGTGCCGTCCGGCCGCAGCCACTCGATGTCACCGAGCTCGCTCTGGCCGCCGTGCTTGGCGTCACCGGCGAAGAACCGGCGGCGCCGGAGCACCGGGTGGGCCTTGCGCAGCTCGATCGCCGCGGTGGTGAAGGCCAGCAGAGCCTGCTGGTCCTCGTCGAGGTCCCAGTCCACCCAGGCGAGCTCGTTGTCCTGGGCGTAGACGTTGTTGTTGCCCTTCTGGGTGCGGCCCAGCTCGTCACCGTGGGCGAGCATCGGCACACCCTGGCTCACCATCAAGGTGGTGAGGAAGTTCCGCTGCTGACGTAGCCGCAGCCCGTTGATGGCGGCATCGTCGGTCTCGCCCTCGACGCCGCAGTTCCAGGAGCTGTTGTGGCTCTCGCCGTCGTTGCCGCCCTCGCCGTTGGCGTCGTTGTGCTTCTCGTTGTAGGAGACGAGGTCACGCAGGGTGAAGCCGTCGTGGGCGATGACGAAGTTGATCGACGCCGTGGGCCGCCGGTCGGAGTGGGCGTAGAGGTCGCTCGACCCGCTGATCCGGGACGCGAACTCGGCCAGGGCGGCCGGCTCCCCGCGCCAGTAGTCGCGCACGGTGTCGCGGTACTTGCCGTTCCACTCGGTCCACAGGGGCGGGAAGTTGCCGACCTGGTAGCCGCCGTCACCGAGGTCCCACGGCTCGGCGATCAGCTTCACCTGGGAGATCACCGGGTCCTGCTGGATGATGTCGAAGAACGCCGACAGCCGGTCGACCTCGTGGAACTGGCGGGCCAGGGTGGCGGCGAGGTCGAAGCGGAAGCCGTCCACGTGCATGTCCAGCACCCAGTAGCGCAGCGAGTCCATGATCAGCTGCAGCACGTGCGGGTTGCGCATCAGCAGGCTGTTGCCGGTTCCGGTGGTGTCGTAGTAGTGGGACTGGTCGCCGTCGACCAGCCGGTAGTACGCCGCGTTGTCGATGCCGCGGAAGGCGATCGTCGGGCCCTTCTCGTTGCCCTCGGCGGTGTGGTTGTAGACCACGTCGAGGATGACCTCGATGTTCGCCGCGTGCAGCGCCTTGACCATGCCCTTGAACTCGGTCGCCTGCTGGCCGTTCACGGTGCTGGCGGCGTAGCCGTTGTGCGGGGCCAGGAAGCCGATGGTGTTGTAGCCCCAGTAGTTGCTCAGCCCCTGGTCGACCAGGTGGGAGTCGTTGACGAACTGGTGCACCGGCAGCAGCTCCACCGCCGTCACCCCCAACGAACTCAGGTACTCGATGATCGCCGGGTGGCCGATCGCCGCGTAGGTGCCGCGGATCTCGTCGGGCACGTCGGGGTGGGTCATGGTGAGGCCCTTGACGTGCATCTCGTAGATGACGCTCTCGTGGTACTCGTGCCGCGGCGGGCGGTCGTGGCCCCAGTCGAAGAAGGGGTTGGTCACCACCGAGAGCATCGTGTGGCCGAGCGAGTCGTCGGTGTTGAAGGCGTCGGGGTCGTTGAAGCGGTAGGAGAACAGCGACTCGTCGCCGTCGATCTGGCCGTCGATCGCCTTCGCGTACGGGTCGAGCAGCAGCTTGGCGGGGTTGCACCGGTGTCCCTCGGCGGGGTTGTACGGCCCCTCGACCCGGAAGCCGTACCGGCTGCCCGGCTGCACTCCGGGGAGGTAGCCGTGCCAGACGTAGCCGTCCACCTCGACGAGCTCGTGGCGGGTCTCCTTGCCCTCGTCGTCGATCAGGCACAGCTCGACGCGATCAGCCGCCTCCGAGAACAGGGCGAAGTTCACCCCGGTCCCGTCGTAGGTCGCACCCAGCGGGTAAGGCCGTCCAGGCCAGATATCCATGTCAGACTCCTGCATCAGTCGTGGATCGAAGCGGGCGCGCGCTTCGTCGCGCCGTGCGTACCCCGCATCGAGCACGGTCAACCTACCGGGCGGCGGCGCAGCCCCCTGGTCAGCGCTCGGCCGACCGGGTGCGGACGGACCCCTCCTCAGCACGCTGCGGCCGGGTTAGGCTCGAGCCACGCCGGGGGCCGACGTCCCGAGAGGACCCACCATGAACTCCCGCCTGACCGAGTCTCCGAGCGTGACCGACAGCCGACCCCGCGCCGCGCGGGCCCTCCACCGGCTGCGGGGCCTGGTCCCGGTCGCCGCCGCGCTGCTGCTCGCCGGGACGGGAACGGGGCCGGAGCCGGGCCTGCTCGCCACCCCGTCGACCCAGCCGGTCACGGCTGCTGCCGCTGCTGCGCCCGTCCTGACCGCTGCAGCGACGGCTGCCCCCGCGTACGGGGATCGCAGCAGCGCCGTCCGGGCTCTGCAGAACCGGCTGATCGCCGCCGGCGTCCTGGCCGCGGAGCTCAACACCAGCTACTTCGGCGCCGCCACGAAGGCCGCCGTGCAGCGTGTCCAGCGCGACGCCGACCTGTCGGCGACCGGCCGGGTCACCGCGGCCACCTCGCGGGCCATCGACCGCGCCGTCGACAAGGCGACCGGCCCAGCGACCTGGTACCACCGCGAGACCATAGGCACCTCGGCCGACGGACGACCGATCCGCGCCTACCGGGCCGGTCAGCCGGGCAAGCCGGTCGTCGTGGTGGTCGCGACCATGCACGGCGAGGAGAACTTCGGCCAGTACGTGGCCCGGGGCCTGCTGGAGGGGCGTCCGATCACCGGCGTCGACCTGTGGGTGGTGCCGGTGCTGAACCCGGACGGGCTGGTGCGGGACCGGCGCTGGGTCAACGGGAACGTCGACCTCAACCGCAACTTCCCGCACCGCTTCATCGTCCGCGCCAACTCCGGCCCCAAGGCCCGGTCGGCCAAGGAGACCAGCATCGTGATGCGCTTCCTGAACCGGGTGGACCCCCGCTACCTGGTCTCCTGGCACCAGCCGCTGATCGGTGTCGACACCTACGGGGTCAAGGACCGGGCCCTGAGAAAGCGCCTCTCGGCCGGGCTGGACATCGCGCCGCGGTACCTGGACTGCCACGGCTCCTGTCACGGCACGATGACCGGTTGGTTCAATCGCACCCACGACGGGGCGGCGATCACCATCGAGTACGGCTCGACCGCACGGTCGCTGGCCCGGATGAAGGGCCGGGACGCGGACGCCGTGCTGCACGCCGTCGGCGGCTCGCGCGGCTGAGACCTTGGAGCAGCCGACCCGGAGAGGCAGGTCGGTGCTCGGGAGGCAGCGGGAAGGGGCTGGTGGGAGCGCCCCGACTCATCGCCCCCACCAACCTCTTGGCCGCACCGACGGGAGTCGGTGGCTCGGTCTGTCGTCGCACCGCAGGCGGACCGGGCGGCACCCCCGGGGTCGGAGCGCGGACTGGCCGAGTCCAGTATCCCGGGCCCACCTCAGGATCTGCTCGGGGCCGGGCGCCCCGGTCGGTCAGCACTGACCGGCGGACGAGCACAGGGCGGCGGACGAGCACGGGCCGGCGGAAGAGAACGGGGCAGAATGAGCTGGTGCGTCCCGAGGCCTCCGTGCTGCACCTGGACCTCGACGCGTTCTTCGCCTCCGTCGAGCAGCGGGACAAGCCGTCGCTCCGGGGCAAGCCGGTGGTGGTCGGCGGCGTCGGCCAGCGCGGCGTGGTGGCCACCGCCTCGTACGAGGCCCGCGTGTTCGGCATCCGCTCGGCGATGCCGGCGCACGAGGCCCGCCGCCGCTGCCCGAACGCGGCGTTCCTCGGCGGCCGGTTCGGCGCCTACCGCGAGGCCAGCGAGCAGGTGATGGGTCGGCTCCGCGCCCTGTCGCCCCTGGTCGAGCCGCTGTCGCTGGACGAGGCCTTCGTGGACCTGCGGGCGGCGGAGTCGGTCACCGGCTACGAGGTCGCCACCCTGCAGGAGGTGGTCGACAGGCTGCGGGCGGACGTCAGTGCCGTCACCGGCGGGCTGAGCGCCTCGGTCGGCGTCGCCACCTCGAAGTTCATGGCCAAGATCGCCAGCGAGCTGGCCAAGCCGGCGGGCAGCCGGATCGTCCCGGCCGGCGAGGAGGTCGCGCTGCTGCAGCCGATGCCTGTCTCGGTGATCCCCGGCGTGGGGCCGGTCACCGCGGACAAGCTGCACCGCGTCGGGCTGCACACCGTGGCCGACCTGCAAGCCGTCGCCGTCGAGGAGCTCGCCCAGGTCGTCGGCCGCAACCACGCCGGCGCCCTGGTCGCGCTGGCCCACGCCCGGGACGACCGGCCGGTGGAGCCCGAGCGCGAGGCCAAGTCGATCTCGGTCGAGGACACCTTCGAGCGCGACCTCGTCGACGTGGCCGAGCTCACCGCGGTGCTGCTCCGCGACGCCCGGCAGGTGGCGCAGCGGCTGGCCGCGGCAGGACTGTTCGCCCGGACGGTCACCCTGAAGCTGCGTCGCCACGACTTCTCCACCCTGACCCGCTCCCGCACCCTGCTCTCGGCCACCGACCGGGCCGCGGTGATCGGTGAGGTGGCCACGGCGCTGCTGGAGGCGGTGGACGTCACCGAGGGGATCCGGCTGCTCGGGGTCGGCGTGGCCGGGCTGACCGATGTGCTGCAGGAGGACCTGTTCTCGGCCCAGGTCCGCGCCGAGCTGAGCGAGGACCCCCTCGCCGCGGCCGCGGACGAGGTCGGCGACGCCCAGCCGGAACCGGGTGGACCGGACGTGGGTGGACCAGACACGGGCGGACCGGACGTGGACGAACTGGCCATGGTTGGACTGGTAGCGGGCGGACCGGAGACGGGCGAGCAGCAGCCGGACGAGCCGGAGCCGCGGCGGGAGAAGCGGTGGACCCCGGGCGCCGACGTGCACCACGACCGGCACGGAGCCGGCTGGGTGTGGGGCGCCGGCCTGGGCCGGGTGACGGTACGGTTCGAGACCCGGGAGACGGGGCCCGGGCCGGTCCGGACCCTAGCGCTGGACGACCCCGAACTGCGGCTGGTCTGAGCGCGCTCGGCCACCGCCACCCGAGGTGCGAGCACGCTCGGCCGCGCGAGATCCTGACGGGTCGAGCAGGGCCCGGCTCAGGCCGCGAGCGCGAGGCGTCGGCCGGCGGCCTCGACCAGACCGCGGAACAGGCCGAAGTCGTCCCCGTGCTCGGGATGCCACTGCACCCCGAGCCAGAAGGCTCGATCCGGGTGCTCCACGGCTTCCAGCGTGCCGTCGGCAGCCCGGGCGGTGGCGATGAGACCAGGGTGCCGGGTGACGCTCTGGTGGTGGTGGCAGTTGACCTGGAGCTCGTCGCCGACCAGCCGACGTACCAGGGACCCCGCCTCGGTGGTCACCGACACCCAGCCGAAGGCGTCCGCGCCCGGGGAGTGCTCGTCGTGCCTGACCACATCGGGCAGGTGCTGCTCCAGCGTGCCGCCGGCATGCACCGCCATCACCTGCATGCCCCGGCAGATGCCGAGCACCGGCACGCCGGCCTGCTCGGCCCGGGCCAGCAACGCCAGCTCCCAGGCGTCCCGGTCGGGCTGCGCGGTCTGGGTGCGGGGGTGCCGCTCAGCCCCGTAGCGTCCGGGGTCGACGTCGGAACCGCCGGAGACGATCAGCCCGTCCAGCCGGCGCACCACCTCCGCGGACTGCTCCGCCTGCGGCGGCAGCAGCAGGGCCACACCTCCCGCCGCCTCCACCGAACGGGCGTAGAGGGAGTTGAGCAGGTCGGCCTGGGTGTGCCACACCCCCCAGGCAGCCTGCTGGCGGTAGGCGCTGAGTCCGATCAGAGGTCGTGGGTCGTCGTCCATCCCCCTAGTGTCCCGCCCTGGCGCGTCACAGCGGCGTGACGTACGCGCCGCTGATACCCCCGTCCACCAGGAAGGTGTTCGCGGTGATGAAGCTCGACTCGTCGGAGGCCAGGAACAGCACGGCGTTCGCGATCTCCGCCGGCTCCGCGAACCGCCCCACCGGCACGTGCACCAGGCGGCGGGCCGCCCGCTCGGGGTCGGAGGCGAAGAGCTCCCGGAGCAGCGGCGTGTTCACCGGACCCGGGCACAGCGCGTTCACCCGGATCCCCTGCCGCGCGAACTGCACGCCCAGCTCACGGCTCATCGAGAGCACCCCGCCCTTCGAGGCGGAGTAGGAGATCTGGGACGTCGCTGCGCCCATCACCGCCACGAACGACGCCGTGTTGATGATCGAGCCCCGTCCCTGCTGGAGCATGTACGGCAGCGCGGCTTTGCAGCACAGGAAGACGCTGGTCAGGTTGACCTCCTGCACCCGGCGCCAGGCCTCCAGCTCGGTGTCCAGGATCGAGTCGTCCTCCGGCGGCGAGATCCCCGCGTTGTTGAAGGCGATGTCCACCGACCCGTAGGTGTCCTTCGCCGCGGCGAACAGCGCGTCCACCTCGGCCTTGCTGGTCACATCGGTACGCAGGTAGGTGCCGCCCACCTGCTCGGCCACCACGGGACCGCGGGCGTCGTCCACGTCCCCGATCACCACCCGCGCCCCCTCCGCGGCCAGCCGCTGCACGCTGGCCAGCCCGATCCCGGAGCACCCTCCGGTCACGACCGCCACCTTGCCCTCGACACGTCCTGTCACCTGCACGTCTCTTTCCTGTTGATCTTGGTCGATCCTGCTGCTGGTCACGGCGCTGTTGATCGTGCTGACCATGATCAGGAGTCGCTGAAGAACACGTTCTTCTCCTCGGTGAAGGCATTCGGCGCGTCCGGACCGAGCTCGCGACCGAGCCCGGACTGCTTGTAGCCGCCGAACGGCGTCCAGTAGCGCACCGAGGAGTGGGAGTTGACGCTGAGGTTCCCCGCCTGAACGGCCCGGGAGACCCGCAGGGCCCGACCGAGGTCGGCGGTGAAGATCGAGCCCGAGAGCCCGTAGTCGCTGTCGTTGGCCAGCTGCACGGCCTCGGCCTCGTCGGTGAACGGAAGCACCGCGACCACCGGCCCGAAGACCTCCTCCCGCCAGATCCGCTGCTCGGTGGAGGTGGCCAGCACGACCGAGGGCGGCACCCAGAACCCCGGGCCGGACGGGGCGGAGCCGGCGAAGGCGACCTCCACCTCGTCCAGGTAGCCCTGCACCCGGTCCCGCTGCCGGGCCGAGATCAGCGGACCCATCTCCGTGTCGTCGCGGCCGGGGTCGGCGACCACCAGGGCCTCGACGGCGACCTGCAGCCGCTGCAGGAACTCCTCGTGCACCGACTCCTGCACCAGGATCCGGGAACGGGCGCAGCAGTCCTGGCCCGCGTTGTCGAACACCGCGTACGGGGCGCTGGCGGCCGCGCGCTCCAGGTCGGCGTCGGCGAAGATGATGTTCGCGCTCTTGCCGCCGAGCTCGAGGGTGCACCGCTTCACCTGCTCGGCGCAGCCCGCCAGCACCTGCTTGCCCACGGCGGTGGAGCCGGTGAAGCAGACCTTGCGGACCAGCGGGTGGGTGACGAACCGCTGGCCCACCACCGCGCCCTCGCCGGGTACCACCGTGAACACGCCTTCGGCCAGGCCGGCCTCCCGCCCCAGCTCGGCCAGCCGGAGGGCGGTCAGCGGGGTCAGCTCGGCGGGCTTCAGCACCACCGTGTTGCCGGCCGCGAGCGCGGGCGCGAAGCCCCAGGCGGCGATGGGCATCGGGAAGTTCCAGGGGACGATGATGCCCACCACGCCGAGCGGCTCGTGAAGGGTGACGTCGAGGCCGCCGGACACCGGGATCTGCCGGCCGAACAGCCGCTCCGGGGTGGCCGAGTAGTAGTTCAGCAGGTCGCGGACGTTCCCGGCCTCCCAGCGGGCGTTGCCGACGGTGTGGCCGGCGTTGCGGACCTCCAGCCCCGCGAGCTCGTCGGTGCTCTCCTCCACCAACGTGGCGAAACGCCGCAGCAGCCGGGCGCGTTCTCCCGGCGGCACGGCCGCCCACCCGGGGGCGGCGGCCGCCGCCGCCTCGATGGCCGCGTCGGTGCGGGCCAGGTCGGCCATCTCGACCTCGGCGACCACCTGCTCGGTGGCCGGGTCGAGCACGGCGTAGGTGCTCATCTCACATCCTCTCGAAGCTGCGCCGCAGCTCCCAGTCGGTCACGGCGGCGTCGAAGGCGGCGAGCTCGACGTCGGCCATGTGGGTGTAGTGGTCGACGACCTCGTCGCCGAAGACCGCCCGGGCCACGGCAGAGCCGGAGAAGGCGTCGCGGGCGTCCCGCAGCGTACGCGGCACCGTCGGCAGGCCGGAGGTGTAGGCGTTGCCGACCTGCTCGGGCGGCAGCTCCAGCCCCTGCTCGATGCCGTGCAGACCACCGGCGATCATGGCCGCGAGCGCCAGGTACGGGTTCACGTCACCGCCGGGCACCCGGTTCTCCACCCGGGCACCGGCCCCGTGCCCCACCACCCGCAGCGCGCACGTGCGGTTGTCGGTGCCCCAGGCGATCGCCGTGGGCGCGAACGAGCCGGCGGCAAAGCGCTTGTAGGAGTTGACGTTCGGTGCGTACAGCAGGGTGAAGTCCGCCATGGTGGCCAGCAGGCCGGCCAGGAAGTGGTCGTAGAGCGGGGTGCGCCCGTCCCCTGAGCCCGTCGAAGGGTCAGGGAACGGCAGCCCGCCCCCTGAGCTCGTCGAAGGGGCGTCCCCTGAGTCCGTCGAAGGGCCGCTCCCTGAGCCCGCGTCGTCCTGAGCCTGTGGAAGGGCGGAGGTGCCCCAGAAGACCGTCTCGCTGTCCGGGCCGCGCAGCGAGAGGTGGATGTGGCAGGAGTTGCCCTCCCGCTGGTCGTACTTGGCCATGAAGGTGATGGCCTTGCCCTGCTGGGCGGCGATCTCCTTGGCGGCGGTCTTGTAGACGGCGTGGTTGTCCGCGGTGGTCAGGGCCTCGGCGTAGAGGAAGCCGATCTCCTGCTGACCGAGGTTGCACTCCCCCTTGGCCGACTCCACGTCCATCCCCGCCCCGTACATGGCGTTGCGGATCTCGCGCAGCAGGGGCTCCGCCCGGGTGGTGCCGAGGATGGAGTAGTCGATGTTGTACTGGCTGACCGGCTCCAGCCCCTGGTAGCCCGAGCGCCAGGCCTCCTCGTAGGAGGTGTGGAAGGCCAGGAACTCCAGCTCGGTGCCGGCGAGGGCGACGAAGCCGAGCTCGGCGGCGCGCTCCAGCTGGGTCTTGAGCACGGTCCGGGGCGACGGCAGGACCGGGGAGTGATCCAGGTTCACCAGGTCGCACTGCACCATCGCCGTGCCGGGCAGGTGCGGCAGCAGCCGGATCGTCTCCAGGTCGAGGGCGAACTCCACGTCGCCGTAGCCGGCCTCCCAGGACGACGTGGCGTAGCCCTCGACGGTGTTCATGTCGATGTCCACGGCGAGCAGGTAGCCGCAGCCCTCGGTGCCGCCGCCCAGCACGTGGTCCACGAAGTACGCCGCGTGCATCCGCTTGCCCTGCAGCCGGCCCTGCATGTCGGTGGCCGCCACCACCACGGTGTCGAGCTCACCCTCGGCCACCCGCCGCCGCAGGTCGTGCACGCTCAGGTGCCGCTCGTTCCGCAACGTCATCTCGTTCCCCTCGTCTGGCTGGTCATGCCGTTCCTGGTGACCCCGTTCCTGCGAAGTCCGGGCGCCGTCGTCCTGCCGCTCAGCCCAGCAGGCCGCGCAGCAGCGCGGCCGTGTCGTCGCAGTGCCGTTCCATCTCCCGCCGGGCCCGGGAGCCGTCGCCGTCCAGCACCGCGGCCACGATCACCCCGTGCTGGGCGTTGGAGTGCTCGATGTTCACTGGCAGCACCGGGATCGCGATCAGCATGTCGTGCAGCCCCGACTGCACCTCGGTGACCGCCGCCACCAGCCGCGGCGAGCCGGTGACCGTAGCCAGGGCCAGGTGCAGCCGCGAGTCGGCCTGCCGGTGCTCCGCTGGGTCCTCGGCCTCCTCCACGGCCCGCAGCGAGGTGGCGACCAGGGCCTGCTCCTGCTCGTCCAGCGACCGGTCCGCGGCCACCTGGCAGGCCCCCGGCTCGACCACCCGCCGGAAGACCAGGACGTCCATCAGCTCGGTCCGCCGACCGGTCAACCGCTCGCGGCCGGCCTGTCCCGGCGTGACCGGCGTCGAGGCGACCACCGTCCCCCCGCCGCGACCGCGGGTGGTGGACACCATCCCGGCAGCCCGCAGCCCGGCCATCGCCTCCCGCAGCGTCGCCCGGGACACCCCCATCGCCGTGGCCAGCTCCCGTTCCGGTGGCAGCGTGCTGCCGTAGGGGAAGACGCCGAGCCGGATCGCAGTGGCCAGCCGTTCCACGCAGTCCTCGAAGGCGTGCCGGCTCCGGACCGCGCCCACGACCACCGAGGCCAGGCCAGCCGTGCCCGCCTCGGTCCCGGCTTCGCTCACCATCGTCTGCCTGCGTCCTGCTCCGTCGGCTCAGCTCTCCAGCACCTCCTCGGCCTCCTTGCTGGTGGCCCCATGGCGCTTGGCCTCGTCCGGGTCGCCGCCCATGAAGGTGCGACGACCGCCGACGAACCACGAGATGGTGGCGAAGGCCAGCACCACCAGCACCGCGAGCGGCGCGTAGTTGAAGGTGCTGACGGTCACCGGCGCCACCGGCGGCAGCACGAACAGGATGCAGATGATCACCACCCAGACCACGGCGACCCAGCCGACCACCGCGCTCCAGCGCCCGAGGTGCCAGGGACCGGGGGTGAAGTCGGGGCTCAGCCGGCGCAGCAGCACCGGGACCACGTAGGCGATGTAGAGCCCGATCACCGCGATCGAGGTGACGGCGAAGTAGGCCGTGCTGCTGACCAGGGCGGGCGAGGCCAGGACCACCGAGAGCACGACGCAGAGCCAGATGGAGTTGGTCGGGGTGCCGGTGCGCGGGTTGACCTTGGCCCAGATCCGCGAGCCGGGCAGCGCGTGGTCGCGGGAGAAGGCGTACGACATGCGCGAGTTCGCCGTCACCGAGGCCATGCCGCAGAAGAACTGGGCCACGCAGACGATGAGCAGGAGGAACTTCGCCACCGTCGGGCTGCCCAGGGCGTCGAGGAAGATCTGCGCGGGTGGCAGACCGGTCTCGGACTCCGAGAGCCGGGCGAGGCCCTCGGGGCTGCGGTCGGTGATCGCCGCGGTGATCGAGTACAGCAGGACGAAGCCGGCGACCACGGAGACGGCCACGCTGGTGACGATGCCCCGCGGCGCGGCGACCGCGGCGTTCTTGGTCTCCTCGGCCACGTGGGCGGAGGCGTCGTAGCCGGTGTAGGTGTACTGGGCCATCAGCAGGCCCATCAGGAAGACGTAGGGCAGAAAGCTCCAGCCGGTCTCGTTGTGGAAGCCGGTGAGCGTCCAGGACACCGACTGGTGACGCTCCGGCAGGATCCACAGCGCGGCCACGATGACCAGGACGCCGCCGACGTGCCACCAGGCGGAGACGTTGGACAGCACGCTGACCAGGTTGACCCCGAAGGTGTTGAGCAGGCCGTGCACCACGATGATCGCCACGAACAGCGCGAAGGTGCGGCCTGGCGTCGCCTCGACGCCCCAGACCAGGTTCATGAACGCCATCCAGGTGGTGGCGCAGCCGAAGTCGATGGCCGCGGTGACCGCCACCTCACCGAGGAAGTTGAACCAGCCGGTGAACCAGGCCCACTCCCGCTTGTTGCGCTTGGCCAACCGGCCCGCCCAGAAGTAGAGGCCGCCGGCGGTCGGGTAGCGCGAGCAGACCTCGGCCATGGCGGCGGCGACGGCCAGCACCAGGATGCCGACGACCAGCCAGCCCAGGACCAGGGTCGAGGGACCGCCGGAGCGGAGCGCGATCCCGTACGAGGTGATGCAGCCGGCCAGGATCGAGATGATCGAGAACGAGACCGCGAAGTTGCTGAACCCGGACATGCCGCGGTGCAGCTCCTGGGCGTAGCCGAGGTCGGCGAGGGCGCGGGCGTCCTCGTCCACCGGCCCGCTCGCTCCGGGGTCGGCGGGGGTGTGGGATCCGACGGCCATCTGTGCTCCGATCCTGGACGGGTTGGACGCCCGTCAGTCTGGCGGCGCACGTTTTGCTCGTCAATGGTCTGGCCCCAGACCAATCGAAACGGTCTCGTTACGCTCGTACGATCTGGCCATGACGATGTGGGTGGGATCGCTGGAGCTGGACCTGCTGCTCGGGGACGTGCACTCGCTCAAGGAGAAGCGTTCGGTGGTCCGGCCGCTGGTCGCCGAGCTCCGTCGGCGCTTCGAGGTCAGCGTGGCCGAGGTCGACCACCTCGACCTGCACCGGCGTACCGGGCTCGGCGTGGCCCTGGTCAGCGGCGACTCCGCTCACCTGACCGAGGTGCTCGACGCGGTGGAGCGCACCGTGGCCTACCGCCCCGAGGTGGAGCTCCTCTCCGCCCGGCGACGGCTGCGGACCAGCGAGGACGACTGACCCTCCCCCGCCCTCGCTGCCTGAGCCTGCCCGTCGATCCCGTTGCCTGAGCTTGTCGAAGGCCCTTCGACAAGCTCAGGGAGCGAGGTCGGGCGTGGCCCTTCGACCGGCTCAGGGAGCGAGGTCGCGCCAGCCCTTCGGCACGCTCAGGGGACGGGTTCGGAGAGCGGGGCCTCGAGGTCGTCCCAGCCTGGCTGGGGGGTGTCGCAGCGGTCGCGGAAGACGTACTGGGAGACCAGCTTGCGCTGGTGGCTGGACCAGTCGATCGCCGGGCGGCGCTGCTCGGGCGGCAGGTAGCCGAGCCGGTAGACCGCCATCAGCTCCAGCTCGTCGGGGACCCCGAAGAGCTTCTCGATCCGGGCCCACTGGCTCGGCACCTCCATCGGGAAGGAGATGAACTGGATGCCCATGCCGACCTCAGCGGTGGTCAGCCAGACGTTCTCCATCGCCGCCCCCATGCTGAACACCGAGTAGAACGACGACAGCGCCTCCGGCCGGTACTCGGCCCGGTCCAGCAGCACCGCGATCAGCAACGGCGAGCCGGCGACCAGCTTGCGGTTCTCCTCCCCGAGGGTCTGCGGCACGCGGAGGGTGTTCATCAGCCGCTGGCCGCGCTTGGTGAAGACCTGCTGGGTGAACGGCCGCAACGGCGCCGGCAGCCGGTCGAAGAGCATCCCGTCGCGCCGGGCCTCCATCTCGGCGGCGCTGAAGCGGAAGTAGCGCTTGTAGCGCTCGAAGAAGGTGCCGTTGGACATCGCCTCGGTCATGCTCTCGCCGCTGATCCGCGCGACCTGGTCGATGACGGCCCGGTCCTCGGTGAGCACAAAGCGCCAGGGCTGGCTGTTCAGCTGTGACGGCGCCCGCCCCGCCACCTCCATCAGCAGCCGTTGATGCTCCGCGGACACCGGGTCGGGCAGGAAGTGCCCGTTGGTGGTCTTCCGCCGCCGGACGACGTCGAGGAACTCCATCTGCTACCCCCGGTCTGCGACCAGGGCGGCCGCGTAAAAAGGTGCGGCCGAGGCCGCGACGAGGATGTGCCGAGGCGCTCGGCTGCCGGCGTAGGGCACCACGGCCAGCGGCACGACGGCCGGCAGCAGCCACCAGCCGAAGCGGCGCCGGGCCAGGGCGCTGGCGCCGAGGGCCAGCCCGGTCAGCATCGCCGTGTTGGCGTAGAGCAGGTGGTGCACCCAGCGGGCCCGGCCGGTCCGCAACCGGCCGGTGGCCACGCCGGTGCCCAGCGCGCAGCTGGCCAGGTAGCTGCCGGCGGCCAGCCCGAGCAGCGCGCGGGCAGCAGCGGTACGGCCGTCCTCAGCCACGGGCCGGCTCTGAGGCGGTTCGGCACATACCCAAGCGGCTGATCCCGGGTCGGCAAGCGAAGAGGTCCCACACGTCGGGCTGCTCGGGCAGTGTCTTCGGCACCCCGGTGGCGAGGGATCGGATGCTGACCGGCACCTGTCCACTGTGCACCCCTGCCCAACCCAGCGCTGACATCATCCGCGAGTCGGCACCCAGCCGCCGGCCGTCGGCGCGCTAACCGTTCCGGTCCCGGGCACCCGCCGCGTACGGGTGGCCCAGGTCCACGTCAAGCACCAGCCGGCCGGGGTCGAGCAGGGAGGCCTCGCGGTAGCAGACGTAGCGACCCTCCCCGTCAGTGCCGGAGATCGTGTTGCCGTCCTCGATCACGTCCCCGTGCTCGAACAGGTACACCGCCGTGACGAACAGCAGCTCGGCGATCTCCCCCGGCGGACGGCCGCGGAAGTGGCACTGGACGTCGGGCAGGTCGAAGACGTGCAGCCCGAGGGTGTCCATGGCCAGCGTCTCCTCGTCCCGGGCGTCGCTGACCATCCGGACGTTGATCACCCCGTCCAGGTCCTCGGCCCCGAAGGCGGCCGGGTCGCTGACCCGCTGGCTGCGGGCCCAGTGGATGGCCACCGGCGCGGTGGCGTCCACCAGCGCCTCGACCACCCGTCCCAGGCAGGAGACCCGGTCGGCCGCCGGGCGGCCCTCAGCGAGCATCTCGGTGACCAGCAGGCTCGACGAGCAGCGCTGCACGGCCGCGCCCGCACCCGCCCAGTCCCAGGTCTGGCTGACGTCGGGCAGCCGCTTGCCGTCCTGGCCGAGCGGCGAGCCGGGCACCACCACGCTGAGCAGGGGAGGCAGGTCCGAGTCGGCCAGCGGGTGGGGCACGGTGACCGAGCCGTCCTGCGCCTCGGTGGCCGGCGAGACGGCCCGCAGCGCGGCCAGCACCACGGGTGCAGTCAGGTCGGGTGCCTGCTCGTACCAGAGCTCGGCGATCAGCGCGAGCGCCGCAGGGCGGGTCGGCTCGGTCATCGAGCCTCCCGAGGGGTCGTGGTCACGCGTGCTCCTCCTTCGACGGGGACCGGGACCGCGGCCGCCGTCGTCGTCCAGCAGCGCAGGACCCGGTCCGGTGCCGAGCATCCTCCCGCAGCCACGCCGAGGTCGAGCAGCAGGTCGGCCACGGCTCAGCCGGGTCTCGACCCGAGCACCAGCCAGGCGTGCGCCGGACCGGGCGTCGACCGCTCGAGCCTGGTCAGCACCTCCGTCCGTGCCCGCCGGGCGAGCTCGTGCGCGGTGCAGCCCCAACGGGGGCGCAGCCCCGCGCTCACCGGCTCCGGCAGCAGGGCCAGCACAGCCGAGAGGTGGGCGAGCTGTTCGATCGGCAGCGGCGGTACGGCGTGGCCCCGGAGCCCACCGCCCAGCCAGCTGCCCAGGGCACTCACCCGGGCCGGCACCGCGCCCAGCTGCCAGCCCTGGCTCCGGCTCGGCCCCCGAGCCGCCGGACCCGCAGCGGTGTCGGCGCGGGACATCGTCACCACCTCGAGCTCCAGCAGGGCCGCCTGCTCCGCGACCGGACCAGCTCCCGGTGCCAGCTCGGCCTCGGCGACCAGCGCGCGGAGGTGCTCCACGACCGGGCTGACCGGCTGGCCGGCGAGCAGCAGGGCCAGGCAGAGCTGGGTGGCCACCAGGCCGAGGCCCGGCTCGGCCCGCCAGCTGCTGAGCACGGCCCGGGTGGCGCGGTGCAGCAGTTCGGGGTCGCCGGTGCGGTCGTGCTCGCCGCAGAGGTAGCCGACCGTGCGGGAGTCGAGGTGGTCGTCCTCGGGCAGCCGGACGCCGAACAGGTCGAGGGCGTCCTCGGCCGCGTACGCGTCAGCCACCACCCCCCGGGCGAGGGCGGCCTGGACGACCAGGGCGCTGTCCAGCCCGGCAAGCCGGACCACGCCGGACCCACTCGGCGGCGAGTCCAGGGCGGCCGCCGCGGCCGCTTCCAGCAGCTCGTCCCAGCGCTCGGCCACCCGGAGCTCGTAGACCGTGGACCCGCGGGCCGACCGGACCTCGACCCGGTGCGACCCGGCCGAGCCGGGGGTCAGCTCCTGGCCGCCCCGGACGGGGTCGGCCGCCAGGCCCTCCCCCAGCACCATGGCCTCGTCCTCGGTGGTGGCGATCACCGTGGACTCCCCCAGCTCGAGGTCGAGCTCCGTGGGCACGTCCGGGTGCAGGCCGCGGTCGAAGGCGTGCGCCGTGGCGTGGAAGCCGACGTGCCACTGCTCCACGTAGCGGCCCTGCGCGGCGAGCACGATGCGGCCGAGGTGCAGGCCGTCGGCTCCGACCCGCTCGAGGGAGCCGAGCCGCAGCACCGCTCCCAGCAGCGGCGCCCGTCCGTCGGTGGCGAAGACGGCGACGCTGCCCGCCGCTCCGGCGGCGAGCGCCCAGGTCGGCCGCTGGGGGGCGGCCTGCCAGGTCACCAGCACGTCGTCCAGGACCAGCTCGGCGTCACCCCCGTTGCTCAGCGCCACCCGGATCCCCCAGCCGGCCGCGAAGCTGTGGCGGACGACCACCCGCAGCTCTCCGCTGGTGCGGGCGACCTCGACCTCGTCGGCGTCGGCCTCGAGCACCGGCGCCGACCACACCAGGGGTGCTCCGCCCGCCCAGACGATGACGTCGGCCGCGGAGGTGAGGTAGCCGGGTCCTGGGTGGGCGGCGTGCCCGACCGCGGTGACCACGCCCGCCGCCGACAGCTCGACCAGGGCCGGACCGCTCCGGAAGGTCAGCTCGGGCACGTGCACCTCCCGGCTGCCGCTGCGCCTCGGCCGGCCTCGGGACGGTGGGCAACACGTTGATAACGCTTGGGTCTCGGTGTCGCAGGTCGGCGTCCGGGCTGACCTACCGTGGTGTGCATGAGTGGTGCGGCGGCGCCGGGGGCGCGACCCCCGGCCACGCGCGGCGGGGGCAACCACGCGGGACACCCGCACGACGCCCGGGACAGCTGGCCCCGGGACTTCGGGCGGGACGGGGTCTCGGGTCTGGTCACCCTCGACCGTGCCTTGCGAGCCCGGGACGTGTCCCGGCCCGACCCCGACGACGAGCAGATGGCTTCCGACGTGCTGGCCGAGCTGCTCGCCCGGGTGGACGGCCGGCGACCGACCCGCGCGCCGGCCTGAGCCGCCCACCGCCGGCTGCGGCTTGGCCAACCCGCTCCCTGAGCCTGTCGAGGGGTCCCCGAGCCTGCCGGTCCGCTCCCGGCGCCTGCCGTTCCGCGCCCCGAGCCTGCCGGTCCGCTCCCTGAGCTTGTCGGTCCGGTCCCTGAGCTTGTCGAAGGGCCGCAGACCCGGCCCCTGGTGGCGGGCACCGTTCAGCCGGCCGTACGGCTCCGCTCGTAGTCGGCGAGCTGGGCGATCCGCCGGGCGTGCCGCTCGTCGCCGCTGAACTCGGTCGACAGGAACAGCCGGACGAGGTCGAGCGCCTCCTCCTCGGTGTGCATCCGGGCTCCGATGGAGATGACGTTGGCGTCGTTGTGCTGACGGGCCAGCGTCGCGGTGCCGGTGTCGTAGGCCAGGGCCGCCCGGACTCCGACCACCTTGTTGGCCGCCATCTGCTCGCCGTTGCCCGATCCACCGACCACGATGCCCAGCGAGCCGGGGTCGGAGACCGCGCCCTCGGCCGCCGGGATGCAGTAGGTGGGGTAGTCGTCCTCGGCGTCGTAGGCCTCAGGACCGTGGTCGACGACGTCGTGCCCGTCGGCGGTCAGAGCGGTCACGAGGTAGTTCTTCAGGTCGAAGCCGGCGTGGTCGGTGCCGATGTGTACGCGCATGCCAGCACTATCCCAGACGCCGCTGACACCGGTCCGGGGCCCACCGCGACCGTCGGCGACGGCCGGAGCGGCGGACCCGGTGGCGACCTCTTCCTGCCCTGGCCTCTTCCTCCCCTGGCCCTTCCTACCCTGGCCCTTCCTACCCTGGCCCTTCCTACCCTGGCCTCGCGGCTGGGCGGGGGCTGGACCGCCACGGCCTCCTGGTTGGCCTGCTGGGGGGTCCGCGGCCTGCGGCCGGGGCCAGCCTGCCGCGGCTGCACCGCCGGCTGACGTCAGTGGCGCGTGGGAGGATCGAGAGCATGTTTCCCGACAACCTGACCCGCGACGAAGCCCAGCACCGGTCAGGCCTGCTCAGCACCACCCGGTACCGCGTCGAGATCGACCTGTCCGGCCGGGGTCTCGACAGCCCGACCACCCATTTCCTCTCCACCTCGACGATCTCCTTCGCCGGGCTCGGCTCGGGGAGCACCCACCTCGACCTGATCGCCGACTCGGTGCGCAGCGCCACGCTGGACGGCGCCGAGCTCGACCCGGCCTCCTTCGCCGACTCGCGGCTGCCGTTGGAGGTGACGCCCGGCGAGCACGACCTGAGCGTGGTCGCGGTCTGCCGCTACAGCCGCAGCGGCGAGGGCCTGCACCGGTTCGTGGACCCGGTCGACGACCGGACCTACCTGTACACCCAGTTCGAGGCGGCGGACGCCCGCCGGATGTTCGCGAACTTCGAGCAGCCCGACCTCAAGGCGCGCTACACCATCTCGGTGGTCGCCCCGGAGAGCTGGGTCGTGGTCTCCAACGGCACCCTGCTGGACCGTGACTCGGTGGCGCAGGGCCTGGTCCGGGCCCGGTTCAGCGAGACCGAGCCGGTCTCGACCTACCTGACCGCGCTGGTGGCGGGCGACTACGCCCGGGTCGCGGGCCCGAGCTACCCGGGCCAGGCCGGGGAGGTGCCGATGGCGGTCTACTGCCGCCAGTCGCTGCTGGAGCACCTCGACGCCGACGAGATCTTCCGGGTGACCAGCAACGGCTTCGGCGTCTTCGAGGACCGCTTCGGCTACCCGTACCCGTTCGGCAAGTACGACCAGGTCTTCGTGCCGGAGTACAACGCCGGCGCCATGGAGAACATCGGCTGCGTGGTCTTCCGGGACGAGTACATCTTCCGCAGCCGCGTCACCGCGGCTTCACTCTCCCGCCGCCAGGACACGATCCTGCACGAGCTGTCGCACATGTGGTTCGGCGACCTGGTGACGATGCGCTGGTGGGACGACCTCTGGCTGAAGGAGTCGTTCGCGACGTGGGCGTCCAACTTCGCGGTCAGCGAGCAGTCGCAGGACCAGCCCGCGGTCTGGGGGCGCTTCCTCACCGGCTTCAAGACCAACGCCTACCGGGCCGACCAGCTGCCCTCCACCCACCCGATCGCCGCCGACATGGTCGACCTGGAGGCGGTGGAGTCGAACTTTGACTCGATCACCTACGCCAAGGGCGGCTCGGTGCTCGTCCAGCTGGTGGCCTACGTCGGGCGCGAGGCGTTCCTGGCGGGGATCCGCACCTACTTCGCCCGGCACGCCTTCGGCAACACCTCGCTCGCGGACCTGCTGACCGCCCTGCAGGAGTCCTCGGGTCGCGACCTGTCCGCCTGGTCGGCGCAGTGGCTGGAGACCGCCGGGGTCAACACGCTCGCTCTCGAGCTGGAGACGTCCGAGGGCTCGATCACCGCCGCGGCGCTCCGGCAGACGGCGCCCGCCGCGTGGCCGACCCTGCGCGACCACCGGGTCGCCGTCGGCCTCTACCGGCGTGCGGGCGAGACCCTGACGCGGGTCGACCGCCTCGAGGTCGAGGTGCGCGGCGAGCTGACCCCGGTGCCCGAGCTGGTCGGTCGCGAGCAGCCCGACCTGCTGCTGGTCAACGACGACGACCTCACCTACGCCAAGGTCCGGCTCGACCCGCGGTCACTGGAGACCGCGCTGGCGGCGCTGCCCGGGCTGGCCGACCCGCTGTCCCGGGCCGTGCTCTGGCAGACCCTCTGGGACGCCTGCCGCGACGCCCTGCTGCCGGCCCGCCCCTTCGCCGAGCTGGTGCTGCGCAGTGTGCCGCAGGAGGGTGAGGCGACCGTGGTGGCGACCATGCTGATGCAGGCGGCCACCGCCGTGGGCAGCTACACACCGCTCACCACCCGGCGGGCGACGCAGTCGGCGTGGCAGCAGGGGCTGCGGGAGCTGCTGGACGCCGCCGCCGCCGGCTCGGACCACCAGCTGTCCCTGGCCCGCTCCTTCGTGGCCGCGGTCCGCGACGACGAGCAGGCCGACCTCCTCGAACGCTGGCTCGACGGCTCTGAGGTGCCCGAGGGCCTGCCGATCGACCGGGACCTGCGCTGGGCGATCGTGGGCCGGCTGGCCGGGCTCGGCCGGCTGGACGAGGCCGCGATCGCCGCCGAGGAAGCCGCGGACGGCTCGGTGACCGGGCAGGAGCGGGCGGCCGGGGCGCGGGCCGCCCGGCCGTCCGCCGAGGCCAAGGCCGAGGCCTGGCGGCTGGCCGTCGAGGAGGACCGCATCCCGAACACGCAGCAGAGCGCCATCTGCCTGAGCTTCTGGCAGCGTCAGCAGGACGATCTGCTCGAGCCGTACGTGGAGCGGTACTTCCGGCTGGCCGAGGACGTCTCGGCCTCGCGCGGGGTCTGGGCGCACAAGGGCATCGCGCTGCGCAAGAGCGCGGTGCGCAACCTGTTCCCCTGGCCCACCGAGCAGCAGCCGTTCCTGGAGCGGCTGGACGCCTGGCTGGAGTCGGCCGAGATCGGCAGCTCCGTCCGCCGGGTGGTGCTGGAGCGGCGCGACGAGACCGTACGGGCGCTGGCCTGCCAGGCGGTGCTCGACGCGGGATGACCGAAGTCAGGTCGGACGCGGGCGCCGGTGGTCGCCCGAGGCATGCGGACTCGGGCCTGGGACCGGGACGCCCGGGGGCGGGTGTGGCTCGGATGAGGCTCGACGTCGTCCGGCCCTTCGCCGGCGCGCCCCTGCTGGACTTCCTGCACCGGCACCTCGTGGCCGGGGTGGAGACCGGGGAGGTGAGCAGGGACGGGTCGCCGGAGGTCCGCTACGCCCGCACGCTGCGGCTGCCGCACGGCCCGGCCGCCCTCCGGCTGCACTGGGCCGAGGAGGTGCTGACCGCGGAGGTCGACGGTGACCCGCGGGACCACGCCGACGGCCTGCGGCGGCTCCGGCACCTGGTGGACGCCGACGCCGACCCCGCCGCCGTCGACGCTCATCTGGGGGCGGACCCCCACCTGGCGGAGCTGGTGCGCGCGACCCCCGGCGTCCGGGTGCCGGGTGTGGTGGACCCCGCCGAGATGCTGTTCCGCACGGTGCTCGGGCAGCAGATCTCGCTGGCCGCCGCCCGCACCTGTGCGGGCACCCTCACCCGGCTGTACGGCGAGCCGGTGGTCACGGGCGTGCCGGGGCTGGACCACCTCTTCCCTCCCGCGACGGCCCTGGCCGAGGTCGATCCCATCTCCCTGCCGATGCCGAAGTCGCGCGGCCGGGCGCTGGTCGGCGTGGCCGAGCGGGTCGCCGATGGCCGGCTCGACCTGTCCGAGGAGGTGGACGACGGCGCGCTGCGCGCGGCGCTCCTGGCCTGTCCCGGCATCGGACCGTGGACGGCCGACTACGTGCTGATGCGGGCCCGGCACGCGCCCGACGTGCTGCTGACCAGCGACCTGGTCATCGCCCGGGAGCTGGTGTCCCGCAAGGTGGCCGACCCGGGGGCGTGGTCGCCCTACCGCTCGTACGCGGCCATGCACCTGTGGCACGACTTCCTCAACCGCACCACGGGCTGAGCCCGCCCGCTGCCAGCAGGCCGTCGCAGGTCCGAGCCCGGCAGGGCCCTCGACACGCTCAGGCCGCGGGCCCCCGGCGGCAGCCTGACGTCACCGCGCCCATCGCCAGCTGCGACGACGGAACCTGAGCCTGTCGAAGGCCCATCGCCGTTCCGGCTGCGAACCACGCCGCGGGCGGGGCCGACGTCGGTATCGTGCTGGCATGGCGCACCGGGTCACGGCCAGCGCGCCGGTGACCCGCACGCTCCGCCGGTGGTCCATCAGCGGCACCCTGGACAACCTCTTCTTCGTCCTCGCCGGCCCCGCGGCGCTGTGGCTCGCGTACCTGGTGCTCAGCCAGGGCCTGCAGTCGGGCTGGACCCGGGCCTGGTTCTACGTGCTGTTCTGGCTCGTGCTGGCCTACATCGCGCTGCCACGCCTGCACCGGCTGCTGACGTTCATCTACGTCCCCGACTACTTCATCGGCAGGACCCGGACCAGCGACGGGCTGCTGGGCGACCCGGTCAACCTCGCGTTCCTGGGCCACGAGGCACAGGTGCACACAGCGCTGCTCACGGCGGGCTGGACCCGCGCCGACGACGTGTCCCTGCGCAGCGCCTGGCGGATCGTGTGGTCGACGGTGCTGCGGCGGAGCTACCACCGGGCTCCGGTGAGCCCGCTGCTGCTCTTCGGCCGCCACCAGGACTTCGCCTACCAGCAGGAGGTGCTGGGCAACCCCTCCCGACGACACCACGTCCGCTTCTGGCGGTGCCCCGACGGCTGGCTGCTGCCGGGCGGGCACCGGGTGGACTGGCTGGCCGCCGGCACCTACGACCGGGCCGTCGGCCTGTCGCTGTTCACGCTGCAGATCACCCACAAGATCGACGAGAACACCGACGTCGAGCGGGACCACATCGTGGCGACGGTCCGGGCCGCCGGTGCGGCCGTGCAGCTGAGCGTGCTGGAGAACTTCGCGACCGGCTACCACTCCCGCAACGGTGGAGGCGACGCGATCAACACCGACGGCGACCTGCCGGTGGTCGACCTGCGCGCTGTCCGGGTCACGGCGCGGGCGACTGAGGAGGTCGCCGTCCCCGTGCCGACCCCGCTCTCGTCCGGGGACAGCAGCGGCGCGCCGGACAAGCCGGTCCGACGTCCGGCCCCGACCGTCTTCGGCGGCGCGGTCGTCCTGCTGCGCGCGGTGACACCGCTGCTGGTGATCCTCGGTACGTCGGTGGGCTGGAGCGGCCTGGAGGACCTCGGCGTCCTCACCACCCGTGGCGGCTCCACGCTCGCGCCCCGGCTGGAGCCGATGCAGGACACCTACCTGGTCGCCGCGCTGGTGATCCTCGCGTTCGACGGGGCCCTGGGGCTGCTCGTGCTGCTGGGCAGTGAGCTGGCCCGCACGACGATCATGGGTCTGAGCACCGCCAGCGTCATCCTCTCGGCGGCGAACCAGCTGCACGCCGGCGAGGCGATCGAGCTGGCCACCAACCTGCTGGCCCTCTCCCTCGACATCTTGATCCTGGTCGCGCTCTCCAGCCCGACGGCCCGCAACTTCGCCCGGCAGCCGCGAGACCGCAAGGCCTCCCGAGTGGCCGTCGCCCTCTGAACCACGGGCGGGCACAGACGTCCCCGCGGTGAGGGGGGAGGTACCGGAGCTGTGGGCTCAGCTGATCTTGGCGGTGTGCAGGGTCTGGGGCCGTCGCGCGGCCTGCCCCAGCTGCTGGATGCCGTTGACCAGCCCCCCGAGCAGATCGCCTGCCTGGAAGGAGATCCGCATCGAGGCGGCCGTGAGCCGGCAGTCGAAGTCGTCGAGCACGCGGCGGGCGCGGGAGCCGGTGACGATCTCCAGCACCCCGGCGTCCGGGTCGCACATCACGAGCACCGAGTCCTCGGACCGCCCGAGCTCGGCGTGCAGCCGCTCTGCGTGAGCACGGGTGGGCTCGTCGCCGGTGCCGACGTAGACCGAGAAGGTCAGGTGGGACAGCTGCTGGGCGATCTCCACAGCCCGGGCGAGACGGCGGTCGTCGCCGGGGCTGAGGACGTCACCAGCGGGCACCGGCACCGCCCCGCTCGTCGTCGTCGCCCCGTGCCTCTTCGTCGTTCTGCACCGAGCGGGTCGAGACCGAGTCGTAGCCACGGTCGATGGCCCGGCGGCTGGCGTCGTCCTGCGTGCTGGACTCGACCTGCCGCCCGTTCACCCAGATCGGCTGGTTGGCCACCGGGGGCACCCCGGCGTTGCCCTTGACGGCGTGGTGGACCCGCGCGAGCACCGCGATCAGGACGATCACCACCAGGGGCGCACCCACGAGCAGGGCCAGCGCGTCGAGGGCGGTGGGCTCCTGCACCTTGGGCCAGCCGGGCAAGGTCTCCAAAGGCACTAGCATGCTCAGGAACTCGTTCACCCCCCTACCGTAGCCCGAGGGCCGACCCCGGGCCGTCCCCAACCGGATGGACGCGGTCGACGAACACGGCGAGCAGAGCGTTCAGGAGGCGTCAGGCTTGGCAGAGACCGGCACGGCAGCCTCCCGCCTGGTGATGGACGCCGACCAGATCGCCCGGGCCTGCGCGCGGATGGCCCACGAGGTGCTGGAGGCGAACCGCGGCGCCGACGGCCTCGTGGTGCTCGGGATCCCGACCCGCGGGGTGGCCCTGGCCGAACGTCTGGCCGCCGCGATGTCGGAGGTCGAGGGGGTGCAGATCCCCGTCGGGTCGCTCGACATCACGCTCTACCGTGACGACCTCCGCCGCCACCCCACCCGCGTGGTCGGCCGCAGCCGCCTGCCGGCCGGGGTGGACGACGCGGTGGTGGTCCTGGTGGACGACGTGCTCTTCTCTGGACGCACGGTGCGGGCGGCGCTGGACGCCCTCGGTGACCTCGGACGACCACAAGCGGTGCGGCTGGCGGTGCTGGTCGACCGCGGCCACCGGGAGCTGCCGGTCAGGGCCGACCACGTGGGCAAGAACCTGCCCACCCGGGCGGACGAGCGGGTGAGCGTGCGCCTGGGTGAGGTGGACGGCGTCAACGAGGTCACCATCTCCCCCGGCCCCGGCGAGGACAGCACCGGCCAGAACGGCACAGGCCAGCACAGCTCCCGCCAGAACAGCACAGGCGACAGCCCGGCCGGTACCGACCACCCCGAGGAGAGGCCCTGATGCGGCACCTGCTCTCCGCCGGCGACCTGAGCCTGGCCGAGGTGACCGGCATCCTGGACCTGGCCGAGGAGATGGCTCAGGTCCAGGCCCGGCCGGTCAAGAAGCTGCCCGCCCTCCGGGGCCGGACGATCGTCAACCTCTTCTTCGAGGACTCCACGCGCACGCGCTCCTCCTTCGAGCTGGCGGGCAAGTGGCTGTCCGCCGATGTGATCAACGTCAGCGCCAAGGGCTCCTCGGTGTCCAAGGGCGAGTCGCTGCGGGACACCGTGCTGACGGTGGCGGCGATGGGCGTGGACGCCCTGGTCATCCGGCACCACGCCTCGGGCGCCCCCGGCCAGGCCGCCCGGTGGGTCGACGCGCACGTGCTGAACGCTGGTGACGGCACCCACGAGCACCCCACCCAGGCCCTGCTCGACGCCTTCACCCTGCGCCGTCACTTCCGCCGCACCGAACCCGACCGCGACACCTTCGCCGGCAAGACCATCGTCCTGGCGGGCGACATCACCCACTCCCGGGTGGCGCGCAGCAACGTCCTGCTGCTGCGCACGCTCGGCGCCGAGGTGGTGCTGGTCGCCCCGCCGACGCTGATGCCCGCCGGCGTGGGCAGCTGGCCGGTGGCCACCTCCACCGACCTCGACGAGGTGCTGCCCGAGGCGGACGCGGTGATGATGCTCCGCGTGCAGCGGGAGCGGATGTCCGGCGGGTACTTCCCGACCCCGCGGGAGTACACCGTCGGGTACGGGCTGACCCGCGCCCGGCTCGGTGCCCTGCGACCCGGGGTCGCCATCTGCCACCCCGGGCCGATGAACCGCGGGCTGGAGATCTCCGCCGACGCCGCCGACGCCGCCAACTCCTTGATCCTGGACCAGGTGGCGGCCGGGGTCGCGGTCCGGATGAGTGTCCTCTACCAGCTGCTGGGCGGCGAGGACGCCACCCCGACCTCGAGCCGAGGAGACGCGTGATGCCGGCCGACCAGTCCCTGCCCGCCGTCCCAGCCGAGGTCCTGGTCGTGGGCGCCGACCTCGCCGGCGCCGGTCGAGCCGACCTGCTGATCCGCGACGGCCGCTTCGCCGACCCGGCCACCGCAGGCGCCGGGGCCGAGCGCATCGACGCGGACGGACTGGTCGCGCTGCCCGGCCTGGTCGACCTGCACACCCATCTGCGCGAGCCGGGACGCGAGGACGCCGAGACGGTGGCCACCGGGACCGCCGCCGCCGCCCGCGGCGGGTTCACCGCCGTGCTGGCCATGGCCAACACCACCCCGGTCACCGACACCGCGGAGGCGGCCGAGCACCTGGCGGGTGTGGGCCTGCGCGAGGGCCACGCGCAGGTCGTCCCGGTGGGCGCGGTCAGCAAGGAGCTGGCGGGTGAGCAGCTCGCCGAGCTCGGCCTGATGGCCCGCTCCTCGGCGGCCGTCCGGGTCTTCTCCGACGACGGGCACTGCGTGGCCGACGCGCGGCTGATGCGGCGGGCGCTGGAGTATGTCCGGGCCTTGGACGGGGTGGTCGCCCAGCACGCCCAGGACCCGCGGCTGGCCGGCCAGGACGCCTGCTGCCACGAGGGCGAGCTCTCCGGCCGCCTCGGCCTGCCGGGGTGGCCGGCCGTCGCGGAGTCGACCATCGTCGCCCGGGACGTGCAGCTGGCGGAGCTGACCCGGTCGCGGCTGCACGTGTGCCACGTCTCCACCGCCGAGACGGTCGACGTCCTGCGCTGGGCCAAGGCCCGCGGGATCACGGTCACCGCCGAGGTCGCGCCGCACCACCTGCTGCTGACCACCGACGAGGTCGCGGGCTACGACCCGACCTTCAAGGTCAACCCGCCGCTGCGTCCCCAGGAGCACGTGACCGCCCTCCGTGACGCGCTGGCCGACGGCACTCTCGACGCGGTGGCCACCGACCACGCGCCGCACGCCCGGCACGACAAGGAGCACGCCTTCGGTGAGGCCGCCTTCGGCATGCTGGGCCTGGAGACCGCCCTGGCGGTGGTGCTGGAGACGATGGTCGTACCCGGTCGCCTCGGCTGGCCGGAGGTCGCTGCGCGGACGTCGGTCACGCCCGCGCACATCGCGCGGCTGCGCGGTCAGGGCCGCCCGCTCACCGTCGGCGAGCCGGCCAACCTCACCCTGCTCGACCCGGCCGCCCGTGGCGTGGTCGACCGGGACCGCTCGGCCTCGCTGTCCCGCAACAACCCCTGGCACGGCCGGGAGCTGCCCGACCCGGTGGTCGCCACCTTCTGGGCCGGACGCGCGACCTTCCGTCGCGGCTGACCACCCGTCGACGCCCTTGGAAATCCGCGGCGCGTCGCACCCGACGGGGCAGGAGGCCTGTCGGACGGCCCGGGGCCAAGGGCCGCAGCCTCTTGGGGTGGCTGGGCACAATGACCGGGTGCCCGAAGGTGACAGCGTCTACAAGGAGGCTCGTCGCCTGGAGCCCGAGCTCAAGGGGCGGATGCTGCTCCGCGGCGAGCTGCGGGTGCCGGCGCACGCCACGGACGACCTGGCGGGCCACACCGTCACCGAGCTCGACACCGTGGGCAAGCACCTGCTCACCCGCTTCGACTCGGGGCTGACCCTGCACACGCACCTGTTGATGGACGGCTCCTGGTCGATCGCGCGGGAGGGGAAACGGCTGCCCCGCAACCTGCTGCCCGACGTCCGGGTGCTGCTGGAGACCGACCGGGGCACCAGCGTCTACGGCCTGTCCATGCCGGTGGTCGAGCTGGTGCGGACCGCGGAGGAGCACGACGTCGTCGGCCACCTGGGCCCGGATCCGCTGCGGCGGGACTGGGACGCGCGCGAGGCGGTGGTCCGGTTGGCGCGGGACCCCGAGCGGCCGTTCGTCGCCGCCCTGCTCGACCAGCGCAACCTGGCCGGACTCGGCAACCTCTGGGTCAACGAGCTCGCCTTCCTGCGCGGCTACAGCCCGTGGACGCCGATCGGCGAGGTGGACCTGCCGGCCACCGTCGCCCTGGTGGCCCGCACCCTGCGGCACTCCGCCCTGGTTCCCGGTGCCTACCAGGTGACCACGGGTCGGAGCCGCCGTGGTGAGGACCACTGGGTGGCGGGGCGGGCCGGCAAGCCCTGCCGCCGCTGCCGCACGCCGATCCTGGTGGTCGCGGAGGTGCCCGGCGACCCGGACCGGCGGCGCACCTGGTGGTGCCCCCGCTGCCAGCCGGGGCCCGGCCCCGACCGCTGAGCCGGGCCACTCCAGACCGGCTGGCCCTATCGAACTCTCCGGTGCTCATCGGGGCGTCGGTGCCGGGGGCAGCAGCCGGGACGGGCGGCGGGCGATCGCCACCCCTACCAGAGAGAGCAGGCCGCCGACCACGGCGAGGACCGCCGGCACCTCGCCGAGCAGCAGCCAGCCCAGGCCGATGGAGATCGGCGGCACCACGTACGTGGTGACCCCGAGCCGCCCGGCACTGGTGCGGCTCAGCGCGTACGCCCAGGTGGAGAAAGCCAGGGCCGTCGGCACCAGGCCGAGGTACCCGACCGCCAGCACGGAGCGCACCGGTGCCGCGGCCACCTCTCGCAGCAGGGTGCCGGCGAAGGGCAGCGTCGCCACCGTGCCGACCACGCAGGCCAGCCAGGTCACCTGCAGACCCGGCACCCGACGCAGCACCACCTTCTGAGCCACCAGGGCGACCGAGTAGACGAGGGCGCTCAGCAGCACCAGCAGCACGCCGGTGGCGTCCGCCCGACCGGTGCTGGTGGCCACCCCGATCGCCAGCGTGCCGGCGAAGGCGACCAGTCCGCCGATCACCAGCCTCCGCGGGAACCCCTCGCCGAGCGCCAGTCCGGCCAGCACCCCGACCAGGATGGGAGCGACCTGGATCAGCATGGCCGCGGTACCGGCGTCGACGGTGCGCTCGCCGGCGTTCAGCGCGACGTTGTAGACGCCGAACCAGAGGACCCCGATGCCGGTCACCAGGCCCCACTCACGCCCGGTGAGCCGGACCCGGCGGCGTCCCAGCACCGAGACCGTCAGCACCACGCTGCCGACCAGCAGCCGGCCGAGGGTCAGCGAGCCGGGTGAGAAGGACGGGCCGACGTAGCGGATGACCACGAACGCCGAGGCCCAGGCCAGCACCGTGGTGCCCACCGCGAGCAGGAGCAACCAGTCGGGCCTGCCGTCCTGGACCGGTCCCGACCGGTCGGGGGCGCTGGGCGCCGGCGCGGCTGGATCAGGTCTCGGGGCGGGCACGGGCCCACTCTGACCGACAGGAGGGAGGCTCACCATCGCATTCTCGATGGCGGCTCTGACAGTTCCGCGACCGTAGGGTTGCCCCATGCCGGACTGGCTACCCCGCGACCTCGCCGAGACCATGGCCTTCGTCCCGCTGCGCGTCCTCTTCCTGCTGGTCGCGGCGGTGCTGGCCCGGGTGGTGCTGCACCGGGTGATCAACCGAGCGGTCCGGCAGGCCACCAGCGAGCAGACGCCGTCCCGGTTCCGACCGGCGCAGGTGCTGCGCGAGGTGACCGGCCTGCCCTCGGACCGGCGGGTGCAGCGCATCCGCGCGCTCGGCTCGCTGGCCCGGAGCGTGGTCACGTTCCTGGTCGTGCTGGGTGCGGCCCTGATGATCCTGACCGAGCTCGGCTTCGACGTCACCACCATCGTGGCCGGGACGTCGGTGGTCGCGGTGACGGTGGCCTTCGGCGTCCAGAACGTCGTCAAGGACCTGATCTCCGGCGTCCTCATGCTGGTCGAGGACCAGCTGGGGGTCGGCGACTGGGTCGACATGGAGAAGGCGTCCGGCACCGTGGAGGCCATCGGGCTGCGGGTGACCTCGCTGCGCGACGACGACGGGACGCTCTGGTACGTGCGGAACGGGGAGGTGCTGCGGGTGGGCAACTTCTCCCAGGGCGGTCCCGGCCGCCCGCCACGTGCGGAGGCCGAGGCGCCCGCACCCTGAGCCCGGCCCGGCGAACCGGCCCGCTCAGGGCGCGGGCTCACCCGCTCAGCCCTGGTTGAGGGTGGCCTCCAGGGTGATGGTGGTGCCGGTCAGCGCCTGCGACACCGGGCAGTTCTTCTTGGCGTCCTGAGCCGCCTCCTCGAACTCCAGCGGGCTGAGCCCGGGGACCACGGCGGAGACCGTCAGCGTGATGCCGGTGATGCCCTCGCCCGCCTGGAAGGTGACGTCGGCCCTGGTGTCCACCGAGGTGGGCGGCGTGCCGGCCTGGGCGAGCCCGTGGGAGAGCGCCATGGAGAAGCAGGTCGAGTGGGCAGCGGCGATCAGCTCCTCCGGACTGGTCCTGCCGTCGGCCTCGTTGGCCCGGGAGGCCCAGTTCACCTCGAAACTCCCGGTCCCGGAGCTGACGAGCTCGACCTCGCCCTGGCCCTCCATCAGGGAGCCCTCCCAGTGCGCCTCTGCGGTACGTACGGTAGCCATCTGCACTCCTTCGTCGTCGTGTCCGACGCGGTCGACGTGCCGCCGCGCCCGTGGTCGCCGACCGGTGCCGGACCGGCCAGGCTGGACCATCCTGCCAGCGCGCTCGCCGCGCCGGGCAGCACGGGCGGGCAGCACGGGCGGGCAGGACGGGCGGGGAGGACGACGAAACCCACGGTGGGATGGGCGAGAATGGCAGGTGATGACTGACTACTCACCCCAGCAGACCTTCTACCAGGCGGTGGGCGGGCACGACACGTTCGTGGCCCTGACCCGGCGCTTCTACGAGGGCGTCGCCGCCGACCCGCCGCTGCGCGCCCTCTACCCCGAGGAGGACCTGACCGACGCCGAGACCCGGCTGCGGATGTTCCTCGAGCAGTACTGGGGGGGACCCACCACCTACAGCGAGCAGCGCGGTCACCCACGCCTGCGGATGCGGCACATGCCGTTCGAGGTCACCCTCGACATGCGCGACCGCTGGCTGCGGCACATGCACGACGCCGTGCTCTCCCTGGACCACCTCACCACCGCGCAGGCCAACGAGCTCTGGAGCTACCTCGAGCGCGCGGCCTACTCGATGGTCAACAAGATGGACGGCCCCGCGGGAGCAGCCCGGGGCCTCCAGCTCTAGCTCAGATGCTGTCCGTCCCGGGGTAGACCACCGGCTTGAGGCTGTGCGGGTCGGTCTTCGACGCGGACAGCGCCTCGGTGACCTGCTCCAGCCCGAACTTGCCGGTGACCAGGGAGTCGAGGTCGACCGCGCCACTGGCAGCCAGGGCGATCGCCGCCGGGTAGCAGTTGGCGTAGCGGAAGACCCCGGTCACCACCAGCTCCTTGACCTGGATGGTGGCCACCGGCAGCTCCATGTCAGGTGAGCCCAGCCCCACCATGACGATCCGGGCCGCAGGGGCCGTGACGTCGAAGGCCGACTGCACCGCCGGCGTCGCCCCGCTGCACTCCAGCACCACGTCGACCGGGTCGATCTGCTCGATCAGCGGCCCGGCGAGCACGTTGACCACGTGGGACGCCCCACGCTGACCGGCAACCTCGAGGCGGTGTTCGTTGGTGTCGCTGACCCCGACCCAGGAGGCGCCGCGGGCGCGCGCCACGTCGGCGCAGAGCAGCCCGACGGGTCCGGCCCCGGTGACCAGCACCCGGTCCCCCGGCTCGATGGCCGCCTTGCGGGCGGCCCAGACGGCCACCGACAGCGGCTCGATCAGAGCGGCCGCCTCGTCGGAGAGGCTGTCCGGCACTGGGTGCGCCCGGACGGAGTCCAGCACCACGTACTGGGCGAAGGCGCCGTCCACGGGCGGGGTGGCGAAGAAGACGACGTCGGGACAGAGGTTGTAGCGCCCGGCCAGGCACTGCGGGCACCGGCCGCAGGTCTCCTGCGGCTCCATCGCCACTCGCTGGCCCACACTGCGGTCGGTGACCTCCGAGCCGAGGGCCCGGATGGTGCCCGAGGCCTCGTGACCGAGCACCAGCGGCTCACGGACCACGAAGTCGGCGATCCGGCCGTGCTCGAAGTAGTGCACGTCGGAGCCGCAGATCCCCACCGCGGCCACCTCGACCAGCACCTGGTGCGGGCCGGGACTGGGAACGGCAGCAGGCTGGACGGCGATCTCGTGCTCGCGCATCAGCAGGGCTCGGGTCTGGTCACTCGGCGTCGTCGACGTGGTCATGGCCACAGCCTAGAGCCGACCCTCGCCGTCGAGCTCAGGTGCTCAGCCGGCTCCAGCCACCCGCCACCGGGACAGCGCGTCCCGCTGGGCCACGGTCAGCGGCGACGTGCCCACCACGACGGTCCGCGCGGTGGCGTAGAGGTCACCGGTGCCCGGGTCGCGGATCTCGGCCGCGAGGGTGAAGGACCGGTTGCCCAGCGCGGTGACGCTGGTCCGTACCTGGTACGGCTCGGTGCGGAAGTCCATCGGCCGCCGGTACTCCAGGTCCTGACGGGCCACCACCCAGACGTCCTCGGACTGCCAGTCCAGGGCCGCGAACATCACCGCGATGCGCGCTTCCTGGACGTAGTCGAAGAACTTGACGTTGTTGACGTGGCCGTAGGAGTCGAGGTCGGACCAGCGGACGGACAGCAGGTGGTGGTGGGCCGGCTCCGTGACCGGGACGCGCGGCAGCGACCGCAGCGGCTCCGCGGGCTCCATCGCCTCGGTGAAGGCCGTCCGCTCCAGCTCGGTCAGCCGTCGCAGCCGGTTGGCCGCCAGGTTGAACGGAGTGGCCGCCGTCCGCGCCCGGACGGCGAGCACGTCGGCGTCCCACACCTCGTAGGCGACCGAGAACCGGCTGGCCCCGACGGCTTCGGGCCACAGGTCGATGGTCAGCGGGTGGTCACCGAAGGTGACCGGGGCCAGGTACTCCAGCTGGTGGGCGACCACGAGCACGCCCTCGTCGAGCAACAGCGCCATCTCCGGTGGTCCGGCCAGCAGCCAGTCGACGCGCGCCTCCTGCAGGTGGTCGAGGAAGGCCGCGTTGTTGATGTGGCCCTGGGCGTCGAGGTCCGCCCAGCGCAGCGGGCAGGCGTAGCGGTGCCGGGTCACGCCCGGCATCTTCTCAGACGGCCCCCGGAGCCGCTCGCACCTCCTCGCCCGGCCGGCGCTCGCCACCGCGGCGGGATAACCGGGTGCGCCCGGTGACCGGGTGCCGCAGGATTCCGGGATGGAACCTCAGCCCGTCGTCCCGGCCAAGCTCCGTCGCGGCGACACCGTGCGCGTCGTCGCCCCCTCCCGGAGCCGGGCGCTGGTCACCGAGCACGACCACACCGACCTGGTCAACGCGCGCTTCGACGCGTTGGGGCTGCGGCTGACCTGCGGCGCCCACGTCGACGAGCGCGACGACTTCGACTCCTCGTCGATCGCCTCCCGGGTGGCAGACCTGCACGACGCCTTCGCCGACCCGGAGGTGGACGCCGTCCTGACGGTGATCGGCGGGTTCAACAGCAACGAGCTGCTGCCGCACCTGGACTGGGAGCTGATCGCCGCGCACCCGAAGGTCTTCTGCGGATACTCCGACATCACCGCGCTGCAGAACGCGATCCTCGCCCGCACCGGCCTGGTCACCTACTCCGGCCCGCACTGGTCGACCTTCGGGATGCGCGACCACCTGGAGCCGACGCTGGACTGGTTCGTCCGGACCCTGTTCGACGAGGCGCCGGTCGACCTGCGGCCCTCGGCGACCTGGACCGACGACCTGTGGTTCCTCGACCAGGACGCCCGGCACCCGCAGCCCAACGAGGGCTGGGCGGCGCTCCGTCCGGGTCGCGCCGTCGGACCGCTGGTGGGCGGCAACCTCTGCACCTTCAACCTCCTGCAGGGCACGCCTTACCGGCCCTCGCTGGCCGGCGCGGTGCTGGTGGTCGAGGACGACGCGCTGACCTTCCCCACCGAGCTCGCCCGCAACCTCACCTCGCTGCTGCAGCTGCCCGACGCCGGCCAGGTCGCCGGCATCGTGATCGGCCGCTTCCAGCGCGAGAGCGGCATCACCCGCGCGCTGCTGGAGCAGATCCTCGACCGGCAGCCGCTGGCCGACGGGGTACCGGTGCTGGCCGGCGTCGACTTCGGCCACACCATGCCGCTGGTGACGCTGCCCATCGGCGGCGAGGCGGAGCTGGTGGTCGGGGACGCGAGCAGATTCCGGCTCACCCGGCACTGAGGGCTCGAGCACCGGCTCGAGCACCGGGGTCAAGTAGTGAGGGGTCGAGCGCTGAGGGGTTGAGCGCTGAGGGACGAACACGCAGTCGTGCGGGGGTGGCGCCGTCACCCGCCCGACCGGACGGACCACACTGGGACCAGCTGAGGCGAGTGCTGGTGCGGACCACCAGCGGGGGGTCGGGTGCGGTGAGGACAGCAGCGGGAGCGGGAGCGGGATCGGAGTCGGTGCCAGAGGCCGGCGGCTCCGGGGCCGAGGACCGACCCGACCCCGACGCGCCCGGCAAGCCGACCGCGCTGCGCCAGATCGGCCGACGGTCGTGGGGCTACCTGCTGCGCCGCACGCTGCGGGAGTTCCTGCGCGACGACGCCATCGACCTCGCCGCCGGCCTCACCTACTACGCGGTGCTCGCGGTGTTCCCGGCCCTGATCGCCCTGGTGTCGCTGCTCGGCGTCCTCGGGCAGGGGCCCGAGTCGGTCACCGCGATCCTCGACGTCGCCCGGGAGCTGCTCCCGGCCAGCGCGCTCGGCATCCTGCAACCGCTGATCGAGGGGCTGGCCGCCTCCCCCGCCGCGACCCTCGGGCTGGTGCTGGGACTGCTGGGTGCCCTGTGGTTCGTCTCCGGCTACCTGCAGGCCTTCGGCCGGGCCATGAACCGGGTCTACGACGTCCGCGAGGGTCGGCCGCTGTGGAAGCTGGTCCCGCTGACCGCGGTGATCACCGTGCTGCTCGGCGTGCTGGTGCTGTGCGCGGTGGTGATGCTGCTGGTGTCCGGACCGGTGGCGGAGGTGCTCGGCGAGGCTCTGGGGGTGGGCTCGGGGGTGCTCCGGCTCTGGGGGATCGCGAAGTGGCCGATGCTCACGGTGCTGGTGGCCGCGGCCATCGCCGTCCTGTACTACTCGACGCCCAACCTGCGGCAGCCGCGGTTCCGCTGGCTCAGCCCAGGTGCCGTGGTGGCGATCCTCGTCTGGCTCGCCGGGTCGCTGCTCTTCGGCCTCTACGTCTCGAACTTCTCGACCTACGACGCGACCTACGGCTCGCTGGCCGGGGTCGTGGTCTTCCTGGTCTGGTTGTGGGTGACCAACGTCGCGTTGCTCCTCGGGGCGGAGCTGGACGCGGAGGTGGAGCGCGTGCGCGAGCTGCAGGCCGGCATCGCGGCCGAACGTCAGGTGCAGCTGCCCACCCGCGACCCGGCCGGGGTGCGGCGCGCCGAGGCTGCCGAGCAGGCGGACGTGGCAGCCGGCCGACGGATCCGCGACGCCCACGACCAGTCCTAGGACCAGGGCGACCGCCGGCAGCGACGAGGACCTCAGACGGCGTCGTAGAGGCCCTGCAGCAGGTGGTCGTACTTCTTCTCCACGGCCTTGCGCCTGATCTTGAGGCTCGGGGTGACCTCGCCCTCGTCCACGCTGAGCTCGGTGGGCAGGATCTCGAACTTCTTGATCGTCTCCCACCGCTCGAGCCGGGCGTTGGCGGTGGCCACGTAGCCCGTGATCAGCTCGCGCACCTGGGGCGATGCGGCAAGATCATCATTGGACTGCCGGTCGAGTCCCTGCTGGTCGGCCCAGCCCTCGATCGCCTCGGCGTCCAAGGTGATCAAGGCGGTGATGTACTTGCGGCCCTCGCCGTGCACCAGCACCTGGCTGATGTAGGGGCAGGCGGCCTTGAGCGTGCCCTCGACCTTCTGCGGAGCCACGTACTTGCCGCCGGAGGTCTTGATCAGGTCCTTCTTGCGGTCGGTGATCCGCAGGTAGCCGTGCGAGTCCAGCTCACCCATGTCCCCGGTGGCGAACCAGCCGTCGGCATCCATCACCTCCGCGGTCGCCTCGTCCAGGTTGTGGTAGCCACGCATCACCGCCGGCCCCTTCACCAGCACCTCGCCGTCGTCGGCGATCCTGACCTCGGTGCCCGGCATCGGCGGACCCACGGTGCCGAAGCGGACGGCACGCGGGTTGTTCAAGAAGGTGGCCGCGCCGGTCTCGGTCAGGCCGTAGCCCTCCAGGATCAACAGCCCGGCCGCGTAGAACCACTCCTGCACCTCACGGTTCAGCGCCGCAGAACCGGACACGAAGAACCGGATCCGGCCACCCATCCGGGCCTTGATCTTGCTGAACACGAGCCGGTCCGCCACTGCGTACTGCAGGGCGAGCAGCCCCGTCGGCCGCCGGCCGGCCAGCCGGATCGGGCTGGTGCGGCGGCCCACGGAGAAGGCCCAGTCGAAGATCCTGCTCTTGGCGCCGGAGGAGGCCGAGGTCATCACCTTGGCCCGCACCTTCTCGAAGATCCGGGGGGCACCGGCCATGAAGGTGGGCTGCACGACGGCCAGGTTGTCCACGATCCGCTCGATGTTGCCGTCCACCGCGGTGGCGAAGCCGATCCGCAGCTGAGCCGCGATCAGCACCTTGCCGAAGACGTGGCTGAGCGGCAGCCAGAGGTACTGCAGGTCGGTGGCGGCGATGATGTCGAACTCCTCGACCGCTGCCCCGAGGCAGGTCCAGTTGTCCTGGACCAGGCGGACACCCTTCGGGCGGCCAGTGGTGCCGGAGGTGTAGATCAGCGTGGCCAGGTGCTCGGGCTCGATCCGCGCGATCACCTCGTCCACGGCGTCCGGGTGCTCGGTCAGGTGCTGCCGTCCGCGCTCCACCAGGTCGGCCCAGCCGATCACGCGGTCGTGGTCGACCGGGCCGGTCATCTGCACGATCACGTCGAGGTGGGGCAGCTCGGGGAGGTGGCCCAGCACCTTGGCGACCTGGGTCTGGTCCTCGGCGAAGAGCACCTTCGACTGGGAGTCGCCGAGGATGAAGGCCACGTCCTCGTGCTGGGTGCTGGGGTAGACCGTCGTGGTGGCCCCGCCGGAGCACATGATGGCCAGGTCCGCGAGGATCCACTCCAGCCGGGTGTTGGAGTCGATGGCCACCCGGTCCTCGGCCTGCAGCCCGACCGCGAGCAGGCCGGCGGCCAGCTCGAAGCTGCGCTCCTTCACCTGGTCCCAGCTGAGGGAGAGCCAGCGGTCACCCTCGAGATAGCGCAGCGCCTCCTTGGGGCCGGAGGCCTGGACCTGGTCCAGCAGCATCGCGGCCACGCTCGTCTGGCGCGAGGCCAGCAGGGACGACTCGGTCATTCGGCTCCACCTACTCCTGAGTTACGGCTCAGCCGCAGGCTCAGGTCGACGTCAGCCGACCTCGGCGAGGGCTGACGGCAGCGTAACCAACGGCGGGCCCCTGCCCCGCACCTCGGTGGAGATGGTCACCGGAATGTGCACTGCCTGTTCGCGGGCGACGGCCCTTCGACAGGCTCAGGGGGCGACGGCCCTTCGACAGGCTCAGGGAACGTCGAGCTCAGGGAGTGGGCGGGTCAGGACAGCCGCTCCAGCACGACGGCCATCCCCTGGCCGCCGCCCACGCACATCGTCTCCAGGCCGAACTGCGCGTCGCGCAGCCGCATTGCGTTCAGCAGGGTGGTCATGATGCGGGCTCCGGTGGAGCCGAACGGGTGACCGAGCGCGATGGCGCCGCCGTGCACGTTCAGCCGGTCCTCCTGGACGCCGAGCTCGCGCGCCGAGGCGATCACCTGCACCGCGAAGGCCTCGTTGATCTCCACCAGGTCCATGTCATCGATCCCCAGCCCCGCCCGCTGCAGGGCACGCCGGCTCGCCTCGACCGGCCCCAGGCCCATGATCTCCGGGCTCAGCGCGCTGACCCCGGTAGAGACGATCCGGGCGAGCGGGGTGAGGCCGAGCTCGGCGGCGCGGCGGTCGCTGACGATCACCACGGCGGCCGCGCCGTCGTTGAGCGGGCAGCAGTTGCCGGCGGTGACGGTGCCTTCGGGACGGAAGACCGGCCGGAGGCCGGACACGCCCGCCAGGGTGGTGCCGGGCCGGGGGCCGTCGTCCACGGTGACCACCCGCCCGTCGGCCAGCGTGACGGGAGCGATCTCGCTCGCGAAGACGCCGTTGGCGATCGACTGCTCGGCCAGGTTCTGCGACCGGACGCCGAACTCGTCCTGCTCGCGCCGGGAGATCCCGGTCAGCCGGGCCACGTTCTCCGCGGTCTGGCCCATGGCGATGTAGACGTCGGGCCACCGCCCGTCGAGCCGCGGGTCGCGCCAGACCTCGTTGGTCCGGGCCGTCTCCGCCGTCCGGTCGCCGGCCTCGGCGAAACCGGGGTGGTGGCTGCCGGGAGCGTCCACGCCGGCGGAGCCGAAGCCGACGTAGCGGGAGACGCACTCGACGCCGGCGGAGACGAACGCGTCCCCCTCGCCGGCCCGGATGGCGTGGAAGGCCATCCGAGCGGTCTGCACGCTGGAGGCACAGAACCGGTTGACCGTCGCCGCGGGCACGCCGTCGAGCCCGAGCTGGACGGCGACCCGGCGGGCCAGGTTGCCGCCATGCTCGTCCCGGGGCTCGGCGCAGCCGACGTAGACGTCATCGAGGCTGCCGCGGTCCAGGCCCGGCACCTGGTCCAGCGCGGCACCGATCACCCCACTGACCAGGTCGTCGGGCCGGACGCCGGCCAGTGAGCCCTTGACGGCGCGCCCGATCGGCGTCCGTGCTGCCGCCACGATCACCGCTTCTGCCATGCCCACTTCTGTCATATTCGCTCCTCCCCGGTCGCCTTCCCGCCCCGCCGCCGGCGGAGGACCCGCAGACCGTCCGCGCTCAGTGCTGCCGGACCTTGACGGGCTGACCACCGAGGCCGAGGTCGCGGCCCACGATCTCCTTCATGATCTCGTCGGAGCCGGCCCAGATCCTGCTCACCCGGGCGTCCGTCCAGGCCCGGGCCACCCGGTACTCGTTCATGTAGCCGTAGCCGCCGTAGAGCTGCACGCAGGCGTCCAGGATGGCGTTCTGGGTCTCCGCGGCCCACCACTTGGCCTTCGCGGCGTCCACCGGGGTGAGGGTGCCCTGGACCTGCTCCATCACGCAGGCGTCGAGGTAGGCCTGGGTGACCTCGGCCCGGGTGACCAGCTCGGCCAGGGTGAACCGGTTGGCCTGGAAGGAGCCGATCGGCTGCCCGAAGGCGTGCCGCTCGCGGGCGTACTCGAGGGTCTCGTCCAGGATCTGCCGGGCGTGGGCCAGGTTGTTGACGGCGGCGCCGATCCGCTCGGTGACCAGCCGCTGCATCAGGTAGCCGAAACCCGCGTCGACCTCGCCGATGACCTGCGCGTCGCAGAGCCGGACGTCGGCGAAGAACAGCTCGGCGGTGTCGGCCTCGGGCTGCCCGACCTTGTCCAGCTTCCGGCCGCGCTCGAAACCCGGCATGCCGGCCTCGACCACGAACAGCGTGATGCCCCGCGAGCCCTTCTCGGGGCTGGTGCGAGCGGCCACGAGGACCAGGTCGGCGGAGTAGCCGTTGGTGATGAACGTCTTGGAGCCGTTCAGCACCCAGGTGTCCCCGTCCCGCACCGCGGTGGTCTTCAGGGCCGCGAGGTCGGAGCCGCCGGACGGCTCGGTCATGGCGATGGCGGTGATGAGCTCGCCACTGCACAGCCCGGGCAGCCAGCGTTGCTTCTGCTCGGGGGTGCCCAGGTCCACCAGGTAGGGCGGGATGCAGTCGGCGTGGATGCCCACGCAGGAGGAGTAGGCGAAGGCGAGCTTGGAGAGCTCTTCGGACAGCACGACCATGAACCGCGGGTCGTCGACGCCGGCGCCGCCGTACTCCTCGGGCACCTGCAGGCCCAGGAAGCCCTGGCGTCCCAGGTCGAGCCAGGTCTGCCGCCCGAACTCGTGGTTGGCGATGTGCTTCTCCTGGTCGGGCCGCAGGCTGCGCTCGACGAAGGTCCGGCAGCTGTCCCGGAAGGCTTCGTGGTCCTCGTCGAAGATCCTGCGCTGCATCGCGAGCCTCCTGCGCCGTGGCCGGTAGTTACTCACCAGTAACTAGTGGCAGCGTACTCCCCCGCGCGCCTCCCGGGCAGGCCGCGCGGCGAGGCGCCGGCTGGACGCCGTACGGTCGGGCGGTGACCGACGACCGCATCCGCGTCCTGCTCACCGGAGCCACGGGAGTGGTCGCGGCCCAGCTGCTGCCGGCCCTCCGCGAGCACTACGACCTGCGGCTGGTCGACGTGCGCCGCACCGACGCCGAGGGCCGCGAGGTGGAGGGCGTGGAGGAGTTCGACCTGCTCGAGGGCAGCGAGGACGAGCTCGTCACCCTGCTGGACGGCGTGCACACCGTGGTCCACTGCGGTTACCGGCACCCGACCGGCGAGCCCGGCTACGCCGAGGAGCGGCTCAACCTCGACATGACCCAGCGGGTCTACGAGGCCGCCCGCCGGGCCGGCGTGCGCCGCGTCGTCGCCGCCAGCACCAACCAGGCGTCGAAGTGGTACGAGCAGCCCTGGTTCGCACACCGGATCGACCGGGTCGGTCCGGAGGACTACCCGCGTCCGGACAGCTGGTACGGCTGGGCGAAGGCGGCGTACGAGTCGCTCGGCTTCCTCTACGCCTGCGGCTCGCTGGGCCGCCCGCTGGAGGTGGTGCTGATCCGGATCGTCGCCCCGCGGGAGATCAGCGCGGCCGACTTCGCCGACCGGCCCCTGGAGCGATACCTGCGCGACATCGCGGGCTACGTCAGCCCCCGCGACCTGGCCCAGCTGTTCTGCCGCTCCGTCGACGCCGCGTCCGTGGCCGACCGCTTCGGCGTGCCGTTCCAGATCTTCTACGGCGTCTCCGCCAACGCCCGCACCTTCTGGAGCATCACCAACGCCCGCGAGGTCGTCGGCTACGCCCCGCAGGACGACTCCGAGGTGCGCTTCGCCGCCGACATCGCCGCCATGCTGGCCCGCGGCTGACCCGGCGCACCCAGCGGCCACCGACGCCTTCCGTGGCTAGCGGTGCCCGTCGCCGGGAGTGGAAGCGAGCTCCTGGCCGAGCCGCGCCCGGATCCGCCCCACCACGTCGGTGGTGGACTGGCTGGGCACGTAGTCCAGGATCCGGACCTCGCCGCCGTAGGCCCGGACGACCGCCGCCTCGGCCAGCGTGTCCGCGCGGTAGTCCCCGCCCTTGGCGTAGACGTCGGGCCGCAGCCGCTCCAGCAGCGGGATCGGGGTGTCGCCGTCGAAGATCGTGACGTAGGTGACGCAGCTCAGCGCGGCGATCACCCCGGCCCGGTCGGCCTCGCCGTTGATCGGGCGTTCGGGGCCCTTCAGCCGTCGGACGGACTGGTCGCTGTTGATGGCGACCACCAGCACGTCCCCGAGCGAGGCCGCCTGGCTGAGGTAGGTGGTGTGACCGCGGTGCAGCACGTCGAAGCAGCCGTTGGTGACCACGATCCGCCGACCGGCGGCCCGGTCCACCGCCACCCGGCGCAGCAGCGTCTCCTCGTCGGTGGCCGCGTCCCCGACGCCCAGGTGCTCGACGAGCTCGTCGGTGGAGCACACCGAGGTCCCGAAGCGCTGCACCACCACGTCCGCCGCCGACTGGGCCAGCGACGCGGCGACCTCGAGGGGCACCCCGGCCGCCCGGGCCAGGGTGAGGGCGGCGACGAACGTGTCGCCGGCCCCGGCAGCCTGCTTCTCGGTACGCGGTGAGGCCGGGGTGCGGTGCGGCTCGTCGGGGTAGGCGTGGTCGCGGGCGAACAGGACGCTGCCGTCGCGGTCCAGGGTGACCAGCACCGCGTCGGCCCCGGACCGCCGTCGCAGCTCCGGAGCCGCCCGGGTGAGCACCTCGATCCGGGAGCCGTCGGTGGGGGCGCTCACGCCGAGCAGCCGGAAGGCCTCGGCGGAGTTGGGGGTGACCAGGTCGGGGCGGAGCCCGGCCCACCGGCCGACGTCGTGGGCGTCGACGACCACCAGGGCCGGGCGGTCCTGGCGCGCGAAGGCGGCCTGGGCCGTGCCGAGGAGGGTGCAGAGCCCGTAGTCGCAGACCACCAGGGCCTCCACCTGCACGAGCGCCTTGGCCGCGGCGGCGGTCAGCTCCTCCTGCCGTGCCCCGGTGAGCTCGAAGCGCCGCACGTCGTCGATCCGGACGAGCATCTGGTCGTCGCTGACCACCCGGATCTTGGTCACGGTGGCCAGCTCGGGGCAGCTGAGCAGGCCGGAGACGTCGACCCCGGCCTCCAGCAGCTGTTCCCGCAGGATGTCGCCGGCCTCGTCGGCGCCCACCAGCCCCACCAGCCGCACCTCGGCGCCCAGTGCGGCCAGGTTCATGGCGGTGTTGGCTGCTCCGCCGGGCACGTCGTGGCGCCGTTGCACCTCGACCACGGGAGCCGGAGCCTCTCGGGAGAGCCGGCTGCTGGTCCCGACCCACCAGCGGTCCAGCATCACGTCGCCGAGCACCACGACGCGCGGGGCGAGGTGGCGCAGCGCCAGCGGGAGGTCGGGCGTCACCGTGGTCGCCGCTCGAGGAGCGCCGTTCACGCCAGGTCCGGTCCGCTGCTGGCGGTGGCCCGGCTCGTCGAAGTAACCATGATCGCTCCCTACTACCCACTTCTCCTGGGTTCGCGATGCACGACGCCGTGCCTGAATGCCCACGAGCGCCTGATCGGGCCGCTCGTCGCGACGCCGCCGCGGCCGGGTCTGCACGAACCGTAACGGCGAAGCGCGGCGCCGTCGACCGAGGACCCGCGCGGCCGGTCACCCGCCGCGGTGCGGCAGACTCCCACCGGACCGGGGACCGAGGAGGCGGATGAGCGGGCAGCAGACGGCGTCGTGGGTGGGTGAGCTGCAGCCGCGCTTCGACGACGTCGAGCGCATCGTGGTGCTGCGCGGCAGCGGCCTCGGCGACCTCGTCCAGACCCTGCCGGCGGTGGAGGCGCTGGCGGCGGCCTACCGGCGCTCGGCGATCACCCTGCTTGGGACACCGGCGCACGTCGCCCTGCTGCAGGGCCGCCCCTCCCCCTTCGCCGCCCTCGAGGTGCTGCCCGTGCGGCCGGGGATCCGGGCCGGCGCCCCCGAGCACCCGTCCGTCGCCGAGGCATTCCTGGAGCGGATGCGCGGCTGCTCCTTCGACCTCGCGGTCCAGCTGCACGGCGGCGGGGGCAGCTCCAACCCCTTCCTGCTCGCCCTCGGCGCCCGGCACACCGTCGGCAGCCGGACCGAGGACGCGGTCGAGCTGGAGCGCTGGCGGCCCTTCCTCTACTGGCAGCACGAGACCATGCGTGCGCTGGAGGTGGTCGCCCTGGCGGGTGCTGCTGCGGTGCAGCTCGAGCCCCGGCTGCGGCTGACGCCGGACGAGACCGCCCGCCGGCACGCCGGGCGGCCGCCTACGGTCGTGCTGCACCCCGGGGCCACCGACCCCCGCCGTCGCTGGCCGGCCGCGCGCTTCGCCGAGGTCGCCTCCGCCCTGGCTGCCGACGGCGTCCGCGTCGTCCTGGTGGGCGACGAGAGCGACGCCGGCACCGCCGAGGAGATCCTGGCCCGGGTCGTCGACCCGGCCGGTCTGGTCAGCTCCCGGGCCGGGCAGGTGAGCCTCGGGAGGCTGGTCGACGTGCTGGTTGGGGCGGACGTGGTGCTGGCCAACGACTCCGGCCCGCGGCACCTGGCCGCCGCGGCCGGTGTCCGGACGGTCGGCGTCTACTGGGTGGGCAACCTGGTCAACGCGGGTCCGCTGGGCCGGTCGCGGCACCGGGTGCAGGTCGGCTTCGCCACCACCTGCCGCACCTGCGGCCGCGACATCACCCAGGTGGGCTGGACGGCCGAGCGCTGCGAGCACGACGAGTCGATCCTGCTGGACGTGCCGGTCGGCCGCGTGCTGGCCGATGTCCGCGCCCTGCTGGTCGACGCGACCCGGGAACGCGAGCACCGGCAACCAGACGACTGGCAGCGGGAGCACCAGGAACGGGACCTCCAGGAGCAGGACCGACAGGACCAGGACCAGGACCAGGACCGACAGGACCAGGACCGACAGGACCAGGGGACGCAGACGACCGGCGCACCAGCAGGAGGACGCCGTGCAGCGGTGGGGTGAGCCGGACGGCCGGCCGGAGGTGCTGGTGCTGCGGGCCCTCAAGCTGGGCGACCTGCTGGTCAGCGTCCCCGCGCTGCGGGGGATCCGTCGGGCCCGGCCCGAGGCCCGCATCGTCCTGGCCACGCCGGCCTGGCTGGAGCCGCTGGTCGACCTGCTCGACGCCGTCGACGTGCTGCTGCCGGCCGACGGCCTGGACGAGCCGCTGCCGCTCCCGCCCGGCCTGATCGAGACCGCCGTCGACCTGCACGGGTACGGGCCACAGAGCCGCGCCCGCTGCGAGGCGCTGCGGCCGCAGCACCTGGTCGGCTTCCGGGCGCCCGGCTGGGCGGGACCCGAGCACCCCGTCGACGTGCACGAGCGGGTCCGCTGGGCCTCGCTGGTCACCTGGCACGGGATGCCCGCCGACCCGGACGACCTGCGGATCCGGGTGCCGGAGCAGGGCTCCGTCCGGCCCGGCTGCACGGTGGTGCACATCGGCGCGTTCTACGGCTCCCGGGAGTGGCCGGTGGAGCGGTTCGCCGCGGTGGCCGCCGACCTGGCCGGACGGGGCGCCGACGTGGTGCTCACCGGCGGTGCCGCCGACCGCGGTCGGGCCGAGCGGACGGCGGCCCTCGCCGGTCTGCCGGCGTCGGCGGTCCTGGCCGGGGAGATCGGCGTCGGCGAGTTCGCCGCCGTGGTGGCCGGCGCCGCCCTGGTCGTCACCGCGGACACCGGGGCCGGGCACCTGGCCTCGGCCTACGGGCGTCCCTCGGTGGTGATCTTCGGACCGGTGCCACCCGAGCACTGGGGGCCGCCGCCCGGACCGCACGTGGCCCTGACCCACGCCGAGCTGCGGCGGGGCGAGCCCTTCGTCGACGAGCCCGACCCGGCCCTGCTGGCCGTCACCGTGGACGAGGTGCTGGCCGCGGTGGCCAGCCTGCCGGTCGACCTGGGCCCAGCCGGCGGCTGAGCATCGTCCGGAGAGGAGCGGTCCGCACCGGGGCCGGTCACCACCGGCCCTGCGACGGGCTCAACGTGCGGTCCACCCGGCCGGCGGAGGCTGACCGGGCGAGCCCGGCAGCGTCAGCGGAACCCGTTGAAGTGTCAACGACCACGTCCTAGACTGACGCCATGACGGCGACGCAGACCACGGCAGCCTCGCTGGACACGCCGTGGCTGAGCGCCGAGCAGCAGCGGGTCTGGCGCTCGTACCTGCTGGGCAGCGCGCGGTTGATCGCGCAGCTGGACGCGAACCTCCGTGAGTTCGGCCTCGATCTCGGGGAGTACGAGATCCTCGTCCGGCTCTCGGAGTCCCCTGACCGTCGTGCGCGGATGTCAGAGCTCGCGGCGGCGGTGCACCAGTCCCGCTCCCGGCTGACCCACACGGTGGGCCGGATGGAGCACGCCGGACTGGTGGAGCGGGTCAGCTGCCCCACCGACCGGCGTGGCGTCTGGGCCTCCCTCACCGACGGCGGCTTCCGCCTGCTGGAAACGGCGGCGCCGGCTCACGTCCGCTCCGTCCGGCAGTACGTCCTCGAGGCCATGCCGGCCGAGGACTACGCCGCCCTCGGCCGGGCCTTCGCCGCCGTGGCGGACGCCTGCACCACGTGAGCCGCCGGCTCGTGAGGGTCCTCCGGCAGAACGCGGCCGGCCGCTTCGGCGGCGCCAACTAGCATCGAGACGATCATGCCGACCTCCGCCACGCTGCCCGTCCCGGCGCCTCCGCTGCCCGAGGTCGACGACCTCGCCGCTGAGCTGCGCCGGCGCGGTGTCGGCCACACCCTGGACGCCAGCAAGCTGTCGCGGGCGCTCTACTCCTCCGACGCCTCGCTCTACCGGGTCGTCCCGCAGGCGGTGGCCTACCCCCGTTCGGTGGAGGAGGCCGCAGCCGTGCTCGACGCGGCCCGCGCCGTGCAGATGCCCGTGACGACCCGCGGCGCCGGCACCTCGTGCGCCGGCAACGCCGTCGGCGCGGGCCTGGTGGTGGACACCTCCCGGCACCTGCACGCGATCACCGGCCTCGACCCAGAGGGCCGGACGGCCACGGTGGAGCCCGGAGTCGTCGAGTCCTCGCTGCAGGCGGCCGCGGCACCGTACGGCCTGCGCTTCGGCCCCGACCCCTCCACTCACAACCGCTGCACCATCGGCGGCATGATCGGCAACAACGCCTGCGGTCCTCGCGCGCTCGGCTACGGCCGGACCGCCGACAACGTGGTCGCTCTCGACGTGCTGACCGGCAGCGGCGAGCGGCTCCGGCTGGACAGCCGGCAGCCGCTGACGGGCTCCGCGCTCGACGCGTACGCCAGCCTCACCGCCCTGCAGGAGGTGGTCGGGAAGAACCTCGGCACCATCCGCACCGAGTTCGGCCGCTTCGGCCGCCAGGTGTCGGGCTACAGCCTGGAGCACCTGCTCCCCGAGCGGCGCTTCGACGTCGCCCGCTTCTTCGCCGGCACCGAGGGCACCCTCGGAGTCATCCTGGGTGCCGAGGTGCGGCTGGTGGCTGACGCCCCGTACAAGCTGATGGTCGCCCTGGGCTACCCCTCGATGGCCGACGCCGGGGACGCCGCGCCGACCATCCTGCAACACCGGCCGACAGCGGCCGAGGGACTGGACCGCCGCATCGTCGAGGTCGTCCGCCGGACCCACGGCGAGGCCGCGGTGCCGCCGCTCCCCCGTGGCGACGGCTGGATGTTCGTCGAGGTCGTCGGGGACGAGCCCGGCGAGGTCCGCGCCCGGGCCGACCGGCTGCTCGCCGGCGCCCAGGCCCTGGACGGCTGGGTGGTGGAGGACCCGCGCCAGGCCCTCGCGCTGTGGAAGATCCGCGAGGACGGCGCCGGGCTGGCCGGGGTCAGCCTGGCCGCCCCCGCCTACCCCGGCTGGGAGGACGCCGCCGTACCGCCCGAGCACCTCGGCAGCTACCTGCGTGACTTCGACGCGCTGCTGGACCGGCACGGGCTCGACGGGCTGCCCTACGGCCACTTCGGTGACGGCTGCGTGCACGTCCGCATCGACTTCCCGCTGACCACCGAGGGCGGGGCCGACGTGCACCGCTCCTTCATCACCGCGGCGGCCGAGCTGGTGGCCCGCTACGGCGGCTCGATGTCGGGTGAGCACGGTGACGGCCGGGCCCGCTCCTCGCTGCTGCCGGCGATGTACTCCGCCGACGCCATCCGGCTGTTCGGCGAGGTCAAGGCGGCCTTCGACCCCGACAACCTGCTCAACCCCGGCGTGCTGGTCGACCCCCGGCCCTTCGACGCCGACCTGCGGGCGCTGACCATCGTCGGCCGCGTCGACCACTTCGCCGAGGCGGTGCACAACTGCTCCGGGGTGGGCAAGTGCCTGGCCAACACCACGCCCGGGCTCGGCGTGATGTGCCCCTCGTACCAGGCGACCCGGGAGGAGAAGGACTCCACCCGCGGGCGCGCCCGGGTGCTGCAGGAGATGATCACCGGCGACGTCATCCAGCTGGGCTGGAAGTCCCCCGCCGTGCACGAGGCCCTCGACCTCTGCCTGTCCTGCAAGGGCTGCGCCCGGGACTGCCCGACCGGCATCGACATGGCCTCGTACAAGTCGCAGGTGATCGACCACACCTACCAGGGGACGATCCGCCCGCGCAGCCACTACGCCCTGGGCTGGCTGCCCCGGTGGGGCCGGGTGATCACCCGCAGCCGCGCTCTGGCGACCCTGGTCAACACCACCATGGCCGCGCCGGGGCTGCGCAACCTGGTGCGCTGGAGCGCCGGCGTCGACCAGCGCCGGACGCTGCCCCGCTTCGCCACCCGCGCCGCCCGGCGCCGGGTGGCCGTCCCGCCGTCGAGCGGGACGCCCGTGGTGCTGTGGGTGGACTCGTTCTCCGACTGCTTCACCGGCACCGGCGTGGAGGCCGCCGTGGAGCTGCTCACCGCCGCGGGCTACGCACCGCAGTTCCTGGAGCGTCCGGCCTGCTGCGGGCTCACCTGGATCAGCACGGGTCAGCGTGACGGGGCCCGCCGCCAGCTGCGGGCGGCCCTGGACGTGCTGCACCCGCACGTCGCCGCCGGCACCCCCGTGGTCGGGCTGGAGCCGTCCTGCCTCGCGGTCTGGCGCAGCGACGCCGCCGAGCTGCTGCCCGACGACCCCCGGGTGGCCGACATGGCGACCGGGGTGCTGACCATCGCCGAGCTGCTGCAGCGGACCGACGGCTGGCGGCCGCCCGACCTGACCGGGGTGGAGATCGTGGCCCAGCCGCACTGCCACCATGCCTCGGTGATCGGCTGGCGCGCGGACGCGGCGATCCTGGCCGCCTCCGGCGCCACGGTGACCACCGTCGGCGGCTGCTGCGGCCTGGCCGGGAACTTCGGGGTCGAGAAGGGCCACTACGACGTGTCGGTGAAGATCGCCGAGCACGACCTGCTGCCCGCCGTGGCCGCACGCCCGGAGGCGGTCGTGCTGGCGGACGGCTTCTCCTGCCGCACCCAGCTCGCCGAGCTCGCCGACCGCGGCGCGGTGACCCTCGCCGAGCTGCTCCTTCGTCGCTGAGGCACCAGGGGCACCGCCGCGGTGCTGGTCAGTCGTGCTCCTGCCCTGCCATACTCCGGCCATGCCTCCCGTCCCCCGCGGTGGCGCTGCGCGCACCCGCGCCGTTGCCCTCCTCCTCTCCCCGCTCCTCGCCGCCCTGCTCATTGCGGGCCCGGCGAGCGCTGCCCCGCTGGACCGGACCGAGACGCGTGCGCCGGTCTCCGCCGAAGCGCCCGCCGAGGCCGCCTTCGCGGCCACGGTGCCGCCCACCGTCACCGGTGAGGCGGTCGTCGGCCAGGTGCTGAGCGCGGTGGCTCCCACCTGGTCGGAGACGGGGGTCGAGACGAGCTACCGCTGGCTCCGGGACGACGTCCCGGTGGCGGGGGCGCCCGGGGACTCCCTGCTGCTCACTGCCGCGGACGTGGGACACGCGCTGAGCGTGGAGGCCACCGGCACGCTCGGCGGCGCCGAGCCGGTGACGGTGGTCTCGCCGCCCACCGAGAAGGTGCGGAAGATCGGCTCCCTCCTCGAGGTGAGCGCGGGCTCTCCCGACCAGGGCGTGGTCCTCCTCACGGTCACGGTCTGGGCTGCCGACGACTCTGCCGTCGCCGGCACCCTGGAGGTCGCCGAGGGGTCGGCGTCGGTGGCTCCCGCGGTCGCGGTCGTCGACGGCCGTGCCGTCGTGACCCTGACCAGGGTGTCGCCCGGCAGCCACACCTACGCCGTCGCCTACCGAGGGACCGACCGGGTCGACGGCGCCACCCAGAACGTGACGGTGGAGGTGCGCGGACCTGTGGCGCCCGCGCTGACGGTCAGCGCCAGCTCACCCGGGATCGGCAAGGCACAGCTCGTCGTCCGGGTCATCGCGCCCGGTGAGTCCCCGGTCGGCGGCACGCTGGACGTCCGCGAGAAGAACACGACCGTGGCTACTCTCAGCGTGGTCGACGGGACGGCGACCTACTCACCGTCCGGTCTGACGCCGGGTGGCCACGACTACCAGGTCCACTACCGCGGCACCTCCCGGATCCTCGCCGCCGACGCCAGCGTGTCGGTGACCGTCCGGGACCGCACAGTCTCCGCCCTCGCGGTGACCGGCTCCTCGGCTGCGGTCGGCAAGCTTGTCCTCAGGATCGGTGTGACCGCGGCCGGTGCGAAGGTGAGCGGTGGCACGGTCACGATCAAGGAGGGCTCGACGACGGTCGCGACCAGGATCGCCGTCAGCAACGGCGCCGCCAGCTGGTCGGCGAGCGGCCTGCGCAGTGGCCGGCACACCTACACCGTCGCCTACAGCGGCACGACCACGGTCAAGCCGGCGTCGGTCCAGGTGCCGGTGACGGTCCAGGCCAAGGTGAAGCCGACGATCGGGCTGACCGGCACCTCGCCCTCGGCCGGTAAGGTCAGTCTCACGATCACCGTCACCGCCGCCGGTCAGAGCAGCCTGGGCGGCACGGTCAAGGTCAAGGAGGGCGGCAAGACGCTGAAGACGATCACCGTCAGCCGCGGCAAGGCGTCCTGGTCGGCGAGCAAGGTCAAGCCCGGGAAGCACACCTACAACGTGGCCTACAGCGGGACCTCCCAGGTCACCACCGGCTCGGCCACGAGGACCGTGACGGTACGCAAGCCGGTCACCGTCAAGGAGTACGCCAACTGCGACGCCATGCACAAGGACTACCCCCACGGCGTCGGCCGGTCGGGAGCCGAGGACGAGGTCACCGGCGACACCGAGCCGGTGACCACCTTCTTCGTCAGCACCGCGCTGTACAAGGCCAACACCAAGAGCGACCGGGACAAGGACGGGGTGGCCTGCGAGAAGCGATAGGGCGGGACCACGACCGGGGTCCGCGACCGGGGTCCGCGGCCGGGGCCGGGGCCCGGTCAGCCCAGCTGTGCGTGCAGGAAGTCCAGCGTGCGCCGCCAGGCCAGCCCGGCCGCGTCGGCGTCGTAGGTGCCGAGGTGGTCGTCGTCGTTGGCGAAGGCGTGACCGGCCGGGTAGTAGAAGTACTCGACCTCGGCGCTCGACTCGGCGCGGATCTGCGCCTCCTGGGCGTGCGCCGAGTCGACCGGGTACATGGCGTCCTGCTCGCCGTAGTGCCCCTGGATCGGGGCGGTGACCTGCTCGTAGGTCTGCGGCACCGCGGGTCCCACGCCGTAGAAGGGCACCACCGCGCCGATCTGGTCGGGACGCTCGGTGGCCAGCATCAGCACGAAGCCCCCGCCCATGCAGAAGCCGACGGCGCCGACCTTCTCCGAGGTGACGGCGTCCTGGCCCAGCAGGTAGTCCACCGCCCCGCTCAGCTTGGCTGCTGCCTCCGCCACCGACAGCGCGCCGAGCAGTTCCCCGGCCTCGTCGACGCCGTGGGTCACCCGACCGCCGTAGAGGTCCGGGGCCAGGGCGACGAACCCCTCCGCGGCGAAGCGGTCCACGACGGAGACCATGTGGTCGTCCAGCCCCCACCACTCCTGGATCACGATCAGCCCCGGTCCGCGGCCCTGCGGCGGCAGCTGCAGGTAGCCGCTGATGGTGGTGCCGTCGCGGTCGAACCTGACGTTCTGACGGGGGGCGAGGTCGCTCATGGGTGGAAACTCCAGATCGTCGGGGTTGAGAGGCTGAGACCGGAACGGATGTCCGGGCTTCGACGTCGAGCTGCGGTGCGTGGCTCGGACTCCGTCACGGGCCACCCCATCATGGCGCAGCGGCCGTAATCCAGGTCGTGCCCGAGCGGACGGCGGCGCTGTTGCCGTGGCGGACTAGACTGTCTCCGTTACATCGCGATCCCGCGGGGGAGGGCACCGACCCCGAAGGAGAACCGCGTGTGCCGTGCTGCCGCTCTCGCCGTCCCGCCTCGTCCCTCACTGGTGGGAGGGGCGCGACGGGTTGCCGGGACGACGGACGAGCGTCGCCGGCGCTGGTGAGCAGGTCAGCCCCCGCCGCAGGGCCGGCGGGCCGCATCGGTGCGGATCCTGCCACCCGGCGTGACGCCGGGTCGGACCGTGGTGCCGCGGCCATCGAGTTCGCCCTGGTGTTCCCGATGCTGCTGCTGATGGTCTTCGGGATCATCGAGTTCGGGCGCGCCTACTTCGTCCAGGCGACGATCTCCCAGGCCGCCCGCGAAGGTGTGCGGACCCTGGCGGTGGGCGGCACGGTCACCGAGACGCGGACCGCCGTCCGCTCGGCGGCCACCGGGACCGTCCTGACCGACGCACAGATCACCGTGGCCCCGAGCTCCTGCGCGACTGCCGCGGCGGGCACGTCGGCCGCCGTGACCATCACCTACCCCATCAGCTACCTCACCGGGTTCTTCGGCAACGGAACCGTGCTCACCGGCCGCGGGGTGATGCGGTGCGAGCCGTGAGGAGCCGGGACGAGCACGGTGCGGTCGCGGTCATCGTCGCCGTGCTGATGGTGCCGCTGGTCGGTTTCGTGGCTCTTGCGGTCGACGTGAGCGCCGCGTACGTCACCCGCGTGCAGCTGCAGAACGGTGCTGACGCCGCCGCGCTCGCCGTGGCCGCGGACTGCCTGAGCGGCGCCTGTGGCAGCTCGGCGACCACCGCCCGCACCTTTGCCTCGGCGAACTTCCCGAAGGGCACCCCCACCACCACGATCACCGCCCAGACCGCCAGCAGCGTCACCGTCCAGAACTCGGCCGTGCAGTCCTACCTGTTCGCCCCGGTGCTCGGCATCCGGTCCGCCACCGTGTCGGCCAAGGGCACCGCGACCTGGACCGGCCCGACGTCGGGCACCGCCATTCCCGTGGCGATCAACCTGTGCGAGTACAACTACTTCACCGGTGGCTTGCCCCCGTCCGGCACGACCTCGCGGACGATGCGGCTGTCGACCACCAGCGCCAGCAGCTGCCCGGCGGCGTCGGGCGAGGGTGGCTACAGCTACCTCAAGGTGAACTCCACCGCCTGCCGCACGACCACCGCCGTGGGAGCCGAGTTCCAGACGGAGCCCGGCGACTCGGAGCCGAGCAGCTGCTCGTCGTTCTCCTTCGACAGCCTGATCAACACCACCATCCTGCTGCCGGTCTTCAGCTCCGCACGCAAGCAGGGCAACACCTCCTACCTCAAGGTGTATGGCTACGCGGCCTTCCGGCTGACCGGCTACTACTTCGGGTCCGGCTACAGCTACAACGCGTCGTGCAACGGCTCCGAGCGCTGCCTGCGCGGCTACTTCACCACTCTGCACGAGCGGTCAGCCGCCTTCACCTACGGTTCCGGCGCACCTCAGCTCGGTGCTGCCTCCGTCACCCTCAGCGACTAGGACCACCGAATGAAAAGACGCCGACTGCTCACCGCCCTGCTGGCCGTGGTCCTCGCGACCTCGGGCGCTGTGCTGCTGACCCACTACGTGCGGGGCGCCGACGAACGGGCCCTGGCCGGGATGCGGAGCGTCGACGTGCTGGTGGTGACCAAGGCCGTCGCCGCGGGGACCGACATCGCCGGGCTGGCGAACAGCGTCACCATGAAGGCCCTGCCGGCGACGGCCGTGGCCACGGGCGCGCTGTCCTCGCTGGACGAGGCCGGTGGCCGGGTAACGGCCAGCGACCTGCAGCCGGGCGAGCAGGTGCTCGACACCAAGCTCGTGGACGTGGCACCGGTGGTGGAGGAGGAGACCGTCGACCTGCCGAAGAACCAGGAGGAGGTCTCGATCTCCCTCGAACGGCAGCGGATGCTCGGCTCGGTGCTGCAGCCCGGTTCCCGGGTCGGGGTCTACATCTCGCTGGTCAGCGAGGGTGACATCCCGGCCCGGACGAAGCTGGCGGTGTCGCAGGTGCTGGTCATGGCGGTGGGCGACACCGCGTCGGCCGGGGCAGCGGCCCCCGAGACGGAGGACGGGACGGCGAGCGGGGGCACGGCAGGGAGCGACGGGGCGGACGCCGCGGTACCGGTCGCCACCGACACGGTCCTCGTCCGGCTGGCCCTGCGCCCCGACGACGTCGAGAAGGTCCTGTTCGGTGTCGAGCAGGGTCGGATCTGGCTCTCCCACGAGCAGGACGGAAGCGATCAGCCCGACACCGCTGGGATGACCCGGACGAAGGTGTTCAAGTGAGCTGGGCCGACAGCTGGGCCCGGTCCAGCCCGCGCAACCGGATCGTGCTGGCCACCGCGGACGCCGACCTCGTCCGGCGCCTGCAGGAAGCCACGGACGGGTCCTGCCTCAGCCTGCCCCTGGGTCCGCTGCCCGAGGACCCGGCCGCGTTGTTCAGCCACCTCGGCGCAGCACCCCGGCCCGAGCTGGTCGTCTTCGACTCCGGCGCCGACCCCGGGCCCGCGCTCGCGCTGGCTGCGCTGTTCGACGTGCAGTGCCCGGGCATCAGCGTGATCGTGGTCAGCGGCACCGGCCGCGACATCGGCACCGAGGCCATGCATGCAGGGGTGCGCGCCATCCTCGACCCCGAGTCCGACGACAGCACGGTCCGCCTGGTGCTGGACCGCGCCTACGAGACCCACCGGACGCGGTCGGCGGACCAGGAGGTGCAGGTGGCAGCCGGACCCGCGCCGGCGGGCCGGGTGATCACGGTGTCCTCGGCCAAGGGTGGCGTGGGGCGCACCACCGTGGCGACGAACCTCGCCGTCGGTCTCGCCCGCACCGGACGGAACTCCACCGTGCTGGTCGACCTGGACCTGCAGTTCGGCGACGTGGCGTCCGCGCTCGGCCTGGAGCCCACCTACGGCGTCCCCGACGCCGTCCGGGGGCTGGCCACGCGCGACACCATGGTGCTGAAGACCTTCCTGACCCTGCACGAGACCGGGCTGTCGGTCCTCTGCGCCCCGACCACACCGGGCGGCGCCGACCTGGTCAGCGCGGACGCGGTCGGCCGGGTGCTGCAGATGCTCAGCTCGGAGTTCGCCTACGTGGTGGTCGACACCGGCGTCGGGCTCTCCGAGCACGTGCTGGCGGCCCTGGACGAGACCACCGACCTGGTGCTGGTCACCGGGATGGACGTCCCGGGGGCACGGGGCCTGCGCAAGGAGCTGGACGCCCTCGAACAGCTGTCGATCGTCACCGAGAGCCGCCAGGTGGTGCTCAACCTCGTGGACGAGCGTGGTGGGCTGACCGTCGACGACGTGCAGGCCACGCTGGGGGTCCGGGCGGACGTGCTGCTGCCGCGCTCGCCGGCCGTCCTGGCTGCCGTCAACGAGGGCATCCCGCTGCTGCAGGCACCGGGCAAGCGCGAGCCGGTGACCAAGCAGCTGATCCAGATGGTGACCCACTTCGCTCCCGAGAACCCGGCGCCGGCTGCGGTCCCGGCCGGGCAGCGTCGTCCCGACCCGGCCACCCCGGTGGAGAGCGCCGGACGTCGCGGTCAGCCGGCGGCGCCCGGCTGGGGCCGTCCCCGGCGGAGCGCTGCACGGTGAAGCTGTTCGAACGCCTCCAGGCGGCGGAGGACCACGCAGCACAGGCCCGGCCCCCGGCCGAGGCCCCGGCGTCGTCGAGCGCCCCGGCCGAGTCCGGGGCGGCCGAGTCCGGGGCGGCCGGCAGGTCGAGCCGGCCACCGGAGGAAGCCCGCGAGTCCGAGTCCGAGTCGCTGGCCGGGGGCGGGGACGCGCTGACCAGGCTGAAGAACAGCACGGCCGCGGCGGTCTACGAACGGATGGGCACCCGGCTGAACGACCCGTCGCTCAGCGAGGGCCAGCTGAACGCCATGGTGCGCACCATGCTGAGCGAGGTGGTCGCCCAGGAGAGGGTCCCCCTCACCCGCGAGCAGCGGCTGCGGCTGATCCGCGACGTCGAGGACGACGTCTTCGGCCACGGTCCGTTGCAGCGCCTGCTGGAGGACCCGGCGGTCACCGAGATCATGGTCAACGGACCGGGTCGGGTCTACGTCGAGCAGGCCGGTCGGCTGGTGCGCTCGGCCGCCCACTTCGAGTCCGAGCAGCACCTGCGACGGGTGATCGAGCGCATCGTGTCCCGCGTGGGCCGGCGCATCGACGAGGCCTCCCCGCTGGTCGACGCCCGCCTGCCGGACGGGTCGCGGGTGCACGCGGTGATCCCGCCGCTGGCCGTCCGGGGCTCCACCCTGACCATCCGCAAGTTCGCGGCCGAGCCCCTGCGCGTCGACGACCTGGTCGCCCGCGGCAGCCTCTCGGCCGGGATGGCCGAGCTGCTCCGCGCCTGCGTCGAGGCGCGGCTGAACATCATCGTCTCCGGCGGCACCGGCACCGGGAAGACCACCCTGCTGAACGTGCTGTCCTCCTTCATCCCCGAGGACGAGCGGATCATCACGATCGAGGACGCCGTGGAGCTCCAGCTGCAGCAGGACCACGTCGTCACCCTGGAGAGCCGCCCCGCCAACATCGAGGGCCGGGGCGAGATCGGCATCCGCGAGCTGGTCCGCAACGCCCTGCGGATGAGGCCGGACCGGGTGGTGGTGGGCGAGGTCCGTGGGGGTGAGTCCCTGGACATGCTGCAGGCCATGAACACCGGGCACGACGGCTCGCTGTCCACCGTCCACGCCAACGGCCCCCGGGACGCCGTCGCCCGGCTGGAGACGCTGGTGCTGATGGCCGGGATGGACCTGCCGCTCCGTGCCATCCGCGAGCAGATCGCCTCAGCGGTCGACGTCATCATCCAGCTGACCAGGCTCCGCGACGGCAGCCGCCGGGTGACCGCGGTGACCGAGGTGATCGGCATGGAGCAGGAGACCGTGGTCATGCAGGACATCTTCCTGTTCGACTACGGGGCGGGCGTGGACCTCCAGGGCAACTTCCTCGGCAGGCCCGTCCCGACGGGCACCCGGCCGCGCTTCGCCGACACCTTCGAGGAGCTCGGGATCGTCCTGAGCGCCGACGTCTTCGCGGGCCTGAGCAAGGACCATCGCGGATGAGCCTCCTGGGGATGGCGCCGGAAGCCCTGGCCGGGATCCTCGCCTGCAGCGCAGCGCTGGTGCTGGCCGCCGTCGTGCTCCTGGAGCCCGGTCACCTCCGCTTGGCCTCGGACCGGAGACGGCCGGTGGCCAGCCGGGCCCTGGGGGGCCGGACCGGAGCGCTCACCGACGCGGTCGAGCGCCTGCTGCTGCGCCGCGACGTCGGGCTGCACGTCGCGGTGCTGGAACGCGCCGGGGCGCGCACCCGCTTGGCCACGGTGGCGCTGCGCGTGCTGGCGGGCACGGTCGTGGCCGGTCTGCTCGGGCTGGCACTGGGCGGCCTCGGGCTCGGGCTGGCGCTGGCCGTGGCCGTGCCGCTGCTCGTCCGGGTCGGCTTCGGCCTGCGGGCCCGCCGGCGCCGGATGCGGTTCGCCAACCAGCTGGAGGACTCGATGCAGCTCCTCGCCAGCGGGCTGCGCGCCGGCCACAGCTTCATCCAGGCCCTGGAAACGGTGGCCCGGGACTCACCGGAACCGACCCGGGCCGAGTTCACCCAGGTGCTCAACGAGAGCCGCGTGGGCCGTGACGTCGGGCTGGCGCTGGACCAGACGGCGGTTCGGATGTCCAGCAGCGACCTGGCCTGGGTCGCCGAGGCGCTGGCCATCAACCGCGAGGTCGGCGGGAACCTCGCCGAGATCCTGGACCGGGTCACCCACACGATCCGGGAGCGCAACCAGCTGCGCCGACAGGTGGCCACGCTCAGCGCGGAGGGGAAGATGTCGGCCTACGTGCTGATGGCTCTCCCGTTCGGCATCACCGCGGCCCTGCTCCTCACCAGCCGCGCGTACATCCTCCGCTTCACCGAGGGGCTGCTCGGCTACGCGCTGATGGGCGCCGCCGTGGTGCTGCTCGGGCTCGGTGCGCTCTGGCTCCGCAAGGTCGTCACCATCCGGTTCTGACCGGCACAACGCACGAAGGAGGTCTGCATGCCCGTGGACATGGTCGTCGGTGTCGCCGCCGTCGCGCTGTCGTTGCCGCTGCTGCTCTGGTCGCTGCCCGGTCGCGACCACGGTCACCGGCGCTCGGTGGCCAACCTGCGGCGCGGGCTGGACGCCGGGGAGGAGGGGAATGCCGGGGTCCGTGGTCCCGCCGGCCTGGCCCTCCTCGGTCGACGGCTGCTGCCGAGGAGCACCGTCGACAACCTCGACACCCTGCTCGGGCGCGCCGGCCGGCCGGCGGGCTGGAGCGTGGACCGGCTGCTCACCGTCAAGCTGGCCCTGCCGGTGGTGACCGGTCTGCTGGGGCTGCTCTACCTCCGCCTCAATCCCGGGTTGCTCCCGGGCCTGGTGGTGGCGGTGCTCGTCGTGGTGGGGTTCCTCCTGCCCGAGCTGCTGCTGAAGGGCCGCGGGCAGGAGCGAGCCCAGAAGATCGAGCTCGAGCTGGCCGACCTGCTCGACCAGGTGACCATCGCCGTGGAGGCGGGACTCGGCTTCGACGCGGCGATCGCCCGCGCGGGCCGCAGCCGGACGAGCCCGCTGACCGAGGAGCTGATGCGGACGCTGCAGGACATCCAGGTGGGCCAGACCCGCCGGCAGGCCTACGAGGCGCTGGCCGACCGGGCCGGCGTTCCCGACCTGGACCGCTTCATCAGGTCAGTGCTGCAGGCCGACGCCTACGGGGTGCCGATCGCCGACGTGCTGCGCGCGCAGGCCGGCGAGGTCCGGCTCAAGCGGCGCCAGCGGGCCGAGGAGACGGCGATGAAGATCCCCACCAAGGTCGTCTTCCCCCTGATGCTCTGCATCCTTCCCGTGCTGTTCATCGTGCTCCTGGGGCCGGCCGCGATCGACATCATCGGCAACCTGAGCTGAGCCTCCGCGGGCGTTGACCACCGGGCACGCCCGGCGGACACGCGGCCGTCGTCGTCCGCCCTCACGTAGGGTCTGACCGGTGACCGGCCCTACTCGCCGCGGCTCACCGGTCCCCCGCAGCCGCCTGTCGGACCGGCCCGCGCTCCGCACCTTCCGGCTCCTCGTGGGGCTGGTGCTCTTCGGGCTGGCCCTCGCCCTGCTCGTCCAGGCCCACCTCGGGCTCGACCCCTGGACGGTGCTCACCCAGGGCCTGGCCTCGCGGACCGGCCTCAGCCTGGGCGAGGTGACGGTGGCGGTCTCCCTGGTGCTGCTCCTGCTGTGGATCCCGCTGCGGCAACGACCCGGGCTGGGCACCGTGGCCAACGCCTTCGTGGTCGGGCCGGCGCTGGACCTCGGGGTCGCGGTCATCCCTGTCCCGGACGCCCTGGCCCTGCAGCTGGCCTACGTGCTCGTCGCCGTGCTGGCCGTGGCCGTGGCCACCGGGCTCTACGTGGGAGTCGGCTGGGGACCCGGACCGCGGGACGGGTTGATGACCGGGCTGGCCGAGTACGGGATGCCGGTGTACGCGGCCCGGATGCTGATCGAGGGCACCGTGCTGGTCGCCGGCTGGCTGCTGGGCGGCACGGTGGGCCTGGCCACGGTGGTGTACGCGCTCGGCGTCGGGCCGCTGGTCGCCCGCGCCCTGCCCCGGCTGGCCGTACCGCCCTCCCCTCGCCGCTGAGCTCCGGCGTCACCGGACGGCGGTCCCCCCGGGGGGACCGCGCTCAGCCCCGGGTCAGCCGGCGGTGCGTGGCCCGGTGCGGACGTGCCGCCTCGGCCCCCAGCCGGGCGATCTTGTGGGCCTCGTAGTCGGCGAAGTTGCCCTCGTACCAGAACCACGCGGCCTGGTTGTCGTCGTCACCCTCCCAGGCCAGGATGTGGGTGGCCACCCGGTCCAGGAACCACCGGTCGTGGGAGATCACCACGGCGCAGCCCGGGAACTCCAGCAGCGCGTCCTCCATGGACTGCAGGGTCTCGACGTCGAGGTCGTTGGTCGGCTCGTCGAGGAGCAGCAGGTTGCCGCCCATCTTCAGGGTCAGCGCCAGGTTGAGGCGGTTGCGCTCACCGCCGGAGAGCACCCCGGACGGCTTCTGCTGGTCGGGACCCTTGAAGCCGAACGAGGCCACGTAAGCCCGGGAGGGCACCTCGAAGCTGCCGACCTTGATGTAGTCGAGGCCGTCGGAGACGAGCTCCCAGACGTTCTTCTTGGGGTCCAGGCCGGAGCGGCTCTGGTCGACGTAGGAGTACTTGACCGTGTCGCCGATCTTGATCCGGCCGCCGTCCGGGGTCTCCTCCCCCACCACCATCCGGAACAGCGTCGACTTGCCGACCCCGTTGGGGCCGACGACGCCGACGATGCCGGCACGCGGCAGGGTGAAGTCCAGGCCGTCGAAGAGCACCCGGTCGCCGAAGCCCTTGACCAGCTTCTCCCCGTCCAGCACGTTGCTGCCCAGCCGAGGTCCGGCCGGGATGTTGATCTCCTCGAAGTCGAGCTTGCGGTTGCGATCGGCCGCGGCCGCCATCTCCTCGTACCGCAGCAGCCGCGCCTTGTTCTTGGCCTGCCGGGCCTTGGGGTTGGACCGGGCCCAGTCGAGCTCGCGCTCGAGGATCTTGGCCCGCTTGGCGTCGCGCTTGCCCTCGACCTGCAGCCGGGCCCGCTTGGAGTCCAGGTAGGTGGAGTAGTTGCCCTCGTACGGGTGGGTCTTGCCGCGGTCGATCTCGAGGATCCACTCCGCGACGTTGTCCAGGAAGTACCGGTCGTGGGTGACGGCCAGGACGGCGCCGGCGTAGGCCTTCAGGTGGCCCTCCAGCCAGTGCACCGACTCGGCGTCCAGGTGGTTGGTGGGCTCGTCGAGCAGCAGCAGGTCCGGCTGCTGCAGCAGCAGCTTGCACAGCGCCACCCGGCGGCGCTCACCGCCGGACAGCACGTCGACCATGGCGTCCGGCGGGGGGCAGCGGAGCGCGTCCATCGCCTGCTCCAGCTGGGAGTCGATGTCCCAGGCGTTCCGGTTGTCGAGCTCGGTCTGCACGTCGCCCATCTCGGCCATCAACGCGTCGAAGTCCGCGTCCGGCTCGCCCATGGCCACGCCCAGCTCGTCCATCCGGCGCTGCAGGGTCAAGATGTCGGCCACGGCTTCCTCGACGTTCTCCAGCACCGTCTTGCCCTCGGTCAGCGGCGGCTCCTGCAGCAGGATGCCGACGCTCGCCTCCTTGGCCAGCATGGTGTCGCCGTTGTTCGGCTTCTCGATCCCGGCCATCAGCTTGAGCAGTGTCGACTTGCCGGTGCCGTTGGGCCCGACCACGCCGATCTTGGCGCCCGGGTAGAAGGACAGGGTGACGTTGTCGAGGACGACCTTGTCACCGAGGGCCTTGCGGACGTTGTGCATCGAGTAGATGAACTCAGGCATGGTGCAGACCTTTGCGATTGCGAGGTGCGAGAACGAGCGAGGTGGAGCGAGAGGTGTGCGGGCCGCGCCGGAGGGGTGGCCCTGCAGCCGCCCAGTATGCCAGCGTGAGCCCGTCCCCCGACGACACAGCCGACCACGCGCCCTGAGCCTGTCCAAGGGCGCGCCCTGAGCCTGTCGGAGGGCCGCAGCCGACCACCCGTTGGTCAGCCGAGGTGGACGGCCTCGTCCCGGGTGGCGAACGTGCGGCGGTCGACCGTGATCAGCAGCCAGGCGATGGGCGCTGCGGCCAGCAGCCCGATCGCGGCGGCGAGGAACACCGAGGAGTAGCCGTCGACGAAGGTCGCGAGCTGCTCCGGACCGGCACTGCCCGCGGCACCGGTGGCGACGGCGCTGTAGACGGCGGTGAACACGGCGGTGCCGATCGACCCGCCGATCTGCTGGGAGGCGGTCAGCGCGGCACTGGCCACGCCCGAGTCCCGCGCCTGGATCCCGGAGAGGGCGAGGTTCTGCATGGGGATGAAGACCAGGGCGAGCCCGACCCCGAGCAGCAGCTGGCCGGGCAGCACCTGCGTCCAGTAGCTGCCGTCGACGGTGATCGAGCTCATCCACAACAGGCCGGCCGCGGCCACCAGAGGCCCGACGGTCATCAGGATCCGGGGCCCGACCACGCCGAGCAGCCGCGAGACCACCGGCGCGGTGCTCACGATGGCGAAGGTCATCGGCAGCGAGGCGATCCCGGCCCGGACCGGGGTCAGGCCCAGGACGATCTGGAAGTGCAGGGTCAGGTAGAGCAGCGCACCCAGCAGGGCAGCGCCCACCAGCACCGAGACCAGGTAGGCCCCGCCGCGCACCCGGTCGGCCACCACCCGGAGCGGCAGCAGCGGGACGCTCGCCCGGTGCTCCACGGCCACGAAGGCGGCGAGCAGCAGCACGCCGAGGACGATGAAGCCGATGGTGTCCCAGCGGCCCCAGCCCGACTGGGCCCGGGAGAAGCCGTAGACCAGCGAGCCGAGGCCGGTGGTCACCAGCACCGCCCCGGGGAGGTCGTAGCGGGTGTCGCCGTCGGCGCGGCTCTCCCGCAGCACCGGGACCGCCGCCGCGATCGCCGCCGCGGCGATCGGCACGTTGACCAGCAGGCACCAGTGCCAGCTCAGGTACTCGGTGAGCACCCCGCCGAGCACCAGCCCGACGGCCGCACCGCCACCGCCGA
>Ga0210040_10000545_pt1 | contig 62889 bp, 60 predicted proteins | sample CryGeyCG12114_NA_FD_185462 | JGI IMG/M metagenome (GOLD analysis project Ga0210040, IMG submission 185462) | Groundwater microbial communities from aquifer - Crystal Geyser CG19_WC_8/21/14_NA (SPAdes) (version 2) | ecosystem: Environmental > Aquatic > Deep subsurface > Groundwater | place: USA...
GCATCGGTCACGCACCGAGCCTGTGATCGTCACTGCGCGAGCCTGCATTGGCTGCCGGGTGAGCCCGCGTTGCAGAATGAGCACATGCGACTTCCGTTCCAGCGCTCCACCGACCCCGACGCGCCGCCGAAGAGCGACGCGGGGTCGGGCAAGCTGAGCGACTACGACTACAACCTGCGCCCGCGCAACGGCCGCGTCACCATCCGGATCGCCAAGAGCGACGGCGCTCAGGACGTGCTCGCCCAGGCGGTCGGTTCGGCGCCGGAGGCGTTCATCCCGCGCCGCACCGCTGAGGACGAGCGCGTCGACGCGCCGATGCCGGTGCGGCTCTTCGCGGAGGGGCGCCCCACCGGCGTCGTCGGCGAGGTGCCCCGCGGGCTCGAGGGCGCGGTGGAGGCGGCGCTCGTGCGCTGGCAGGAGCGGGAGAACAAGACCCGCCTGCCGGTCGCCATCGTGAGGACGAAGGCCGGCCTGCGAGTGGACCTCCTCATCGGGGAGACCCGCTAGGACCACCGTTGCCCGCAGCCCGTCGCGCCAGGACCACCGTCGCCCGGCCGCGCGGCCCGGGGAAGACGGCGCCCCGGATTCCCGGGCCGGAGAGAGGGGGCGTGCTAGAGTCGCAAGGGTACGCCACTCATCGGCGCGCCGACGCAGCCCCACATCGTGGGACGGGCTCGGTGACACGCGCCGAGGAACGGAACACGGGTTCGCCCGTTCGGCGCTGCCGCACGTGTCGCCTCGCGATCGAGGCGGACGCCGCCCAACTGAACACGCAACACAACGGAGCAGGCCGGCAGGAGGCTGGTCGTTGGTGGTGGTTTTCCGAGTCGCTCGGAGGATTTCTACTGATGGCCAGACATGCGCCCGCGGTGCACAAGAGCACCCGCCAAGCCGCACGTTTCCCGGCAGACCTCGCATCGGCGACGGCGCGCCACGGGATCGCCTTGCCCGCTCCTGCTCCTTGACGAATGTCGCCGCCCACACTTCGGTCGCGACACTAAACAAAGGAGAAACCCCCACATGGAGGGTCCAGAGATCAAGTTCGCCGAAGCCGTCATCGACAACGGCAAGTTCGGCACGCGCACCGTCCGCTTCGAGGCCGGTCGCCTGGCGCAGCAGGCGCAGGGCGCCGTCGCCGCCTACCTCGACGAAGACACCATGCTGCTGAGCGCCACCAGCGTCGGCAAGCACCCGAAGGACAACTTCGACTTCTTCCCGCTCACGATCGACGTCGAGGAGCGCATGTACGCCGCGGGTCGCATCCCCGGCAGCTTCTTCCGTCGCGAGGGACGTCCGTCCACCGACGCCATCCTCACCTGCCGTCTCATCGACCGGCCGCTGCGCCCGTCGTTCGTCGACGGCCTCCGCAACGAGGTCCAGGTCGTCGTGACCGTGCTCTCGATCGCGCCGGACGAGTTCTACGACGTGCTCGCCATCAACGCCGCGTCCGCGTCGACGCAGCTCTCCGGCCTGCCGTTCTCCGGCCCCGTCGCCGGCGTGCGCGTCGCGCTGATCGGCGATCAGTGGGTCGCCTTCCCGAAGCACTCGCAGCTCGAGGACGCCGTGTTCAACATGGTCGTCGCCGGCCGCGTCGTCACGGACGACAACGGCGAGCAGGACGTCGCCATCATGATGGTCGAGGCCGAAGCTACGGACGGCGCCTGGGCGCTCATCCAGGGCGGCGCGACCAAGCCGAACGAGGCCGTCGTCGCGCAGGGCCTCGAGGCGGCGAAGCCGTTCCTCAAGGTGCTCGTCGAGGCCCAGGCCGACCTGGCCCGCCAGGCAGCCAAGCCCACCGCCGACTACCCGGTATTCCCGCCCTACTCGCAGGAGGCTTACGACGTCGTCGCGGAGCTCGCCTACGACGAGCTCGTCCGCGTGTACCAGATCGCCGACAAGCAGGAGCGCCAGGCCGCTGACGACCAGGTCAAGGACAGCGTCCGCCAGACCCTGACGGAGCGCGTCGAGGCCGGATCGCTCGACGCGTCCGTGCTCGTGCAGCTGTCCGCCGCGTACAAGTCGGTCACCAAGGTGGTCGTGCGCGGTCGCATCCTCTCCGAGGGCGTCCGCATCGACGGCCGCGGGCTTGCGGACATCCGCCCGCTCGACGCCGAGGTCGCGGTCATCCCGCGCGTGCACGGCTCGGCCATCTTCCAGCGCGGCGAGACCCAGATCCTGGGCGTCACGACGCTGAACATGCTGAAGCTCGAGCAGCAGATCGACTCGCTGAGCCCGGTCACGCGCAAGCGCTACATGCACAACTACAACTTCCCGCCCTACTCCACCGGTGAGACCGGACGCGTCGGAACCCCGAAGCGCCGCGAGATCGGCCACGGCGCGCTCGCCGAGCGTGCGCTCGTTCCGGTGCTGCCGTCGCGCGAGGAGTTCCCCTACGCGATCCGCCAGGTGTCCGAGGCTCTCGGCTCCAACGGCTCGACGTCGATGGGCTCCGTCTGCGCCTCGACCCTGTCGCTGCTGAACGCCGGTGTGCCGCTGCGCGCGCCGGTGGCCGGCATCGCCATGGGCCTCGTCTCCGACCGGGTCGACGGCCAGATGCGCTACGCCGCGCTGACCGACATCCTGGGCGCGGAGGACGCGCTCGGCGACATGGACTTCAAGGTCGCCGGAACGAGCGAGTTCGTCACGGCGATCCAGCTCGACACCAAGCTCGACGGCCTGCCCTCGCAGGTGCTCGACGGCGCGCTCAAGCAGGCGAAGGAGGCGCGCACCGCCATCCTGAACGTGATGACGTCCGCCATCGACGCGCCCGACGAGATGGCTCCGACCGCGCCCCGCGTGATCTCGGTGCAGATCCCCGTGGACAAGATCGGCGAGCTGATCGGCCCGAAGGGCAAGACGATCAACGCGATCCAGGACGAGACCGGCGCCGACATCAGCATCGAGGAGGACGGCACGGTCTACATCGGCGCCGTCGACGGTCCGTCGGCCGAGGCTGCGCGTGCGCAGGTCAACGCCATCGCGAACCCGCTGAACCCCGAGGTCGGCGAGCGGTTCCTCGGAACCGTCGTCAAGCTCGCGTCGTTCGGCGCGTTCATCTCGCTCACCCCGGGCAAGGACGGCCTGCTGCACATCAGCGAGGTGCGCAAGCTCGCCGGTGGCAAGCGCGTGGAGAACGTAGAGGACGTGCTCTCCGTCGGCCAGAAGATCCAGGTGGAGATCACCAAGACCGACGACCGGGGCAAGCTGTCGCTCGCTCCGGTGCTCGACGAGGCCGAGGGCGCCGAGGCGCCCGCCGAGCCCGTCGAGGTCGGCGCGGAGTAGTCCCTCCCCACCACCGAAGCCCGTCCGCGATCCGTCGCGGGCGGGCTTCGTCGCGTTTCCCGCCCGTGCCACGGACCTGTCGCGACCCTGTCGCGACCCGTCGCATCCCGGGTGCGTAGCATGAGCCGCGTGAAGCCATTCCTGCTGCTCGCGACGCGCGCGGAGGACGAGGCCGCGGACGACGAGTACGCCGCCTTCCTCCACGCGGGAGGACTCGAGCCCGCCGAGCTCCGTCGCATCCGGCTGGAGGCGGCACCGCTGCCCGCCCTCGACCTCGACGAGTACTCTGGCATCATCGTCGGGGGCAGCCCGTACACGGTGAGCGACCCCGAGTCCGAGAAGAGCGCGTCGCAGCGTCGTGTCGAGCGGGAGCTCGGGGCGCTGCTGGACGTCGTGGTCGCGCGCGACCTCCCGTTCCTCGGGGCCTGCTACGGCATCGGCCTGCTCGGCACGCACGGGCGCGGGGTCGTCGACCGGCGCTGGTCCGAGCCGATCGGCCGCATCCGGGTGACGCTCACGCCGGAGGGGGCGGAGGATCCGGTGTTCTCGTCGCTGCCGGGGTCGTTCGACGCGTTCGTGGGGCACAAGGAGGCGTGCAGCGAGCTGCCGCAGGGTGCGGTGCTGCTTGCCGGCGGCGAGAGCTGCCCCGTGCAGGCGTTCCGGATCGGCCGGAACGTCTACGCGACCCAGTTCCACCCTGAGCTCACCGTCGACGGGATCGTCACCCGCATCCACGTCTACCGCGACTACGGCTACTTCCCGCCCGATCGGATGCATGCCCTCATCGAGTCCGTCGAGGGGGCGAGCGTGTCGGAGCCGGGCAAGGTCGTCTCCGCGTTCGTGCGCCGCCACGCCCGTCCCTGACGACGCCCCGCCTATGCTCGAACCGTGAACACACCCGACGGGGGCGGAGCGTTCCGGCCGCTGGGGGACACCGGACTCCTCTCCCACCCTCTCGCCCTCGACGGCAGCATCTTCGGCTGGGCGGCCGGCCCGGAGGACACCGCCGCGGTGCTCGACGCGTTCCGCTCGGCCGGTGGGTGTCTCGTCTCGACCGCGGACCACTACGCCGGCGGGCGGAGCGAGGTGATGCTGGGCGCGTGGATGCGGGAGCGCGGCTGCCGCGACGACATGATCGTCGCCACGAAGGTGGGCAGGCACCCCGACGCCTCCGGCCTGTCGCCGCGCTCGATCGTCGACGGCGTGGACGCGTCGCTCCGCCGACTGGGAACGGACCGCGTCGATTTCCTCGCGTTCGACGGCGACCACCCCGAGACGCCGCTCGAGGACAGTCTCGAGGCGGTCGACCGGCTGCGCTCCGACGGCAAGGTGCGATTCCTGTCCGTCGCGGGATTCGGCGCCGGCCGCATCGGCGAGCTCGTGGACACGGCGCACCGCCTCGGGCTTCCCGCGCCCTCCGCCGTGCTCACGGAGTACAACCTCGTGCACCGCTCGACCGTCGAGCGGGACCTCGCGCCGGTCCTCGTGGGAGCCGGGCTGGCGCTGTTCGCGCGCCTTCCGCTGGCGAGCGGGTATCTCGCCGGCGTGTTGCGGACCCGCGAGCAGGTGCCGACCTCGGTCATGTACGCCGCCGCGCGCGAGCACATCGGCAGGAGGGGCGAGCGCATCCTCGCGGCCGTCGAGCGCGTGGCGCGGGAGCTGGACACGTCGCTGGCGGCGGTCAGCCTTGCGTGGCTCCTCGCGAAGCCCGGCGGCGTGCTCCCCGTCGTGCGGGCGGCGTCGGCCGAGCAGGTGGTGGGACTGCTCGGTGCCGTCGAGCTGCGCCTGACCCGCCAGCACATGGTGCTGCTCGACCGCGCCTCGGAGTAGGCCGACGCGGCCCTCCCCGCTTCCGACGCGGGCCGGCGGCATGTCGGTTGCGGCACGTCCGGCCGGGCACCGGGATACTGGACGGTGCCCATCGTCCGGCCCGCGTCACCCGGGCCTCAGATCGCTCATCGAAGGAGATCCGTGTTCACCGACATCCCCGAGGCCGCGCTGTGGGAGTACCGCAGCGACGTGCCGGACCCCGCCGACTTCGACGAGTTCTGGCGCGCGACGCTCGCCGAGGCCGCCGAACACCCGCTCGACGTGACGGCGGAGCCCTGGGAGAGCGGGATCACCACCATCGACATCTGGGACGTCACGTTCTCGGGGTTCGGCGGGCACCGCATCAGGGCCTGGCTGCTGCTGCCCGCCGGCGCGACGGGTCCGCTGCCCGGCGTCGTCGAGTACGTCGGCTACGGCGGCGGCCGCGGGAATCCGCTGGAGAGCCTCGTCTGGTCGTCCGCCGGATACGCCCACCTGATCATGGACTCGCGCGGCCAGGGAGCGGGCCACCACAGGGGGGCGACGCCCGATCCCGGCGGATCGGGGCCCGCCATCTCCGGTGTCATGACCCGGGGCATCGAGGATCCGGCCGACTACTACTACCGCCGTCTCTTCACCGACGCCGTGCGCGCGGTCGACGCCCTGAAGACCTTCCCTCAGGTGGACCAGAGCCGCATCGCCGTCGTCGGCGGCAGCCAGGGCGGCGCGATGACGCTCGCGGTCGCCGGCCTCCGGAACGACGTCGTCGGCGCCGTCGCGTTCGTCCCGTTCCTCAGCGACATGCGCCGGGCGTCCGAGATAACCGACGCCTTCCCCTATCGGGAGCTCGGCCAGTACCTCGCCGTGCAGCGCGACAGGGTCGACATGGTCTTCCGCACGCTGTCGTACTTCGACGGCGTGAACTTCGCCAAGCGGGCCACGGCGCCGGTCTGGTACTCGGTCGCCCTGATGGACGCGACCTGCCCGCCCTCCACGGTGTTCGCGTCGTACCACGAGTACGCGGGTCCGAAGCAGATCACCGTGTGGCCGTACAACGGTCACGAGGGGGGCGCGATCGAGGACCTGGTCATGGCGCTCGGGGCCCTGCGGCAGGTGTTCGCCGAATAGCGCTGAGCCTCGCGGTTTTCGTCCCTCGAAGAGGGGCCTGCCGGTGCCCGCGGCTCCGTTGGTAGATTCATTCCTGCGAGCCGGGGGGCTCGCAGGGGGAAGCGCCGGGGGGCGCCTATCCGAACAGCGTCGAGTTTCCGGGGGGATACGAGACACAGAGAGAGATGCCGCGGCCCGGGGGGACCGCGGCATCTCCTCGTTCACGCAGGCCGCAGCACGCGCCGCCGAAGCCTCAGGAGACCGTGGCCGCAGCCTGCGCCAGGATGCGCTCCGCGCCGCGCTCGTACGCGGTCTGCGCCGCGACGGGGTCGCCCGAGTACGCGCACGACAGGGCGCCGTCGCGCAGCAGGTACAGCTCGTCCGCGCCGTCCCCGGGGTACGGGTGCCCCATGAGCTTCAGCTGGTCGGTGAGGAAACCCTGGTACCACTCGCGATGCTCCGCGATCGCGGCGCGCACCGGGTGCGCCCGGTCCGGGAACTCCGACGCCGCGTTCAGGAAGGGGCAGCCCCGGAAGCCGGGCCGCGACATGTTCTCGAGCACGGTGGACACGGTCCAGCGCAGCACCTCGGCCGGCGTGCGGTCGTCGACGACGCCGAGCAGCAGCCCCCGCACCGCGTCGGACCGGCCGACCACGTACTCGAGGATGAGATTCTCCTTCGACCCGTAGTGCTTGTAGAACGTCGCCTTGGTGACGCCCGCGGTCGCGATGATGCGATCGATGCCTACCGTGTGGATCCCCTCGCTGTAGAAGAGGTCGTCGGCGACCTCGAGCAGCCGCGCCTTCGCGGCGGAGGCGGGCTTCGAGCCGTCCTGTGGGGTGTCCACCACCACGATGGTCTCCTCGGGGTGCATGTCGAGCCGCAGCGTTCGGGCGCTTCGCGTGACGGTCGATCCGGGTGTCGGCGCCGGGCCGTCACCGAGCGGCGCCTCTGGGAAATCTCGGGGTGGAGCAGGTTCGGGTCCTGCTCCACCTTCCGCTCACGACGGTAGCAGACGGGCAGACAGACTTGTCTGTTCGCCCCGAGCCCGCCCACCCCCAGAACGAGGGCCACGCCGGTGACCGGCGACCCGTGCCGTAGTGTGGAGAGGACATGAACGACGCCGTTGCATTCCCGCTCGACGAGCCAGAACTCTCGTTCATCGCATCCGGCAACTCGCTCGTCCGGCGCACGGTCCTGCCGAGCGGGGTGCGCATCCTGAGCGAGAGCGTGCCGGGCAGCCGCAGTGCGACGGTCGGCTACTGGATCGCGGTCGGCTCCCGCGACGAGCTGCCGGCGAACTACGGCTCGACCCACTTCCTCGAGCACCTGCTGTTCAAGGGCACGCCGACCCGGTCGGCCCTCGACATCGCCATCTCCTTCGACGCCGTGGGCGGCGAGCACAACGCGATGACGGCGAAGGAGTACACCTGCTACTACGCGAAGGTGCAGGACCGTGACCTCCCCATGGCGGTCGACGTGCTGACCGACATGCTCACCTCGTCCCGGCTCGACCCGGTGGAGTTCGAGAACGAGCGCGGGGTCATCCTCGAGGAGCTCGCGATGGCGGACGATGATCCGGCGGACGTCGCGGGGGAGCGGTTCTTCGAGGCCGTCTTCGGCGCGCACCCGCTCGGCCGCCCCATCGGCGGCAACCCGGAGACCATCCAGGCCGCCACCCGGGACGCCGTCTGGAACCACTACCGCGCGAACTACCGGCCGCAGGACCTCGTCATCTCGGTGGCGGGAGCGGTAGACCACGACCTCCTCGTCGTGCGGGTCACGGCGGCGCTCGAGGCCGCGGGCTGGGACCTCGGCGTGCCCGGGGTGCCCGTCGGCAGGCGTTCCGGCGAGGGCGTCGAGATCACCCGCGGCAGCGCGCTCCAGACCGTGCACCGTCCCATCGAGCAGGCGAACATCATGCTCGGCGTGCCCGGCCTCGTGGCAGCGGACGACCGTCGCGCGCACCTCAGCGTGCTCAACTCCGTGCTGGGCGGCGGCATGTCGTCGCGGCTCTTCCAGGAGGTCCGGGAGCGTCGCGGCCTCGCGTACTCCGTGTACTCGTTCGGCTCGTCGTACTCCGACGCCGGGCTGTTCGGCCTCTACGCCGGCTGCTCGCCGAGCAAGGCGGGGCAGGTCGCCGAGCTCATGCTGGCGGAGTTCCGCAGGCTCGCCGAGGAGGACGTGACCGAGGACGAGCTGCGCCGCGCCGTCGGTCAGCTGTCCGGGGCGTCGGCACTGGCGCTCGAGGACTCGGACACGCGCATGTCGCGCCTCGGTCGCGCCGAGATCACCATGGGGGAGTTCGTGGACCTGGACGAGACGCTGCGGCGGCTCGCCCTCGTGACGGTCGCGGACATCCGGGCGCTCGCCGCAGAGCTCACATCGCGGCCGCTGTCCGTCGCCGCCGTCGGCGCGGTGGACGAGTCCGTCTTTCGCGCGATCGTCTAGGGGGACCGATGTCGCATTACCTGTACCTCGTTCGGCACGGCGAGCAGCTGGACGCCGAGCACGGCCTGCCCGACGGCCCGCTGTCGCCGCGCGGCAAGCGCCAGGCGCAGCTCCTCGCCGACCGGCTGAGCGGCGTGCCGTTCACCGGCGCGTGGCACTCGCCCCTCAAGCGCGCGAGCGAGACGGCCGGCATCATCGCCGAGCGGATGCCCGCCCTCGACCCGAAGCCCAACGCGCTGCTCTTCGACTGCATCCCGTCGGGTCCGTCACCCGACATGCCGCACGCGTTCGAGTCCTTCTTCGGCGGAGTGACGCCCGAGGAGATCGACGCCGGCTCCGCGCAGATGGCTGACGCGGTGAGCGAGTTCTTCTCCCCGAGCCGCGAGGACCGGCACGACCTGCTGATCACGCACAACTTCGTGATCGCCTGGTTCGTGCGTCACGTCTTCGACGCTGCGGAGTGGCGCTGGATGGGTCTCAACCAGGCGAACTGCGGGCTCACGATCATCCGGGTGCGCTCGGCGAAGCCGCCGGTGCTCGTCGTGCACAACGACCTCGGTCACCTTCCGGTGGAGCTGCGCACCGGCCTCCCGGACCCGCAGCCCGTCTAGCCGCCCCTACAGGCGCTTCTCGTACCAGTTCGTCGCGTTCGGGTTGTCGTTGAACGGCGGCACGTCGACGTACCCGCTGGCGCGACACAGCCCGCCCGCGGCCTCGAGACCTGCGTCGGAGTCGAGCACCACGAGCCGAGTGCCGAACCCGGCGGCTCTGCGCTCGAGCTCCGCGAGCAGCAACTTCCCGTATCCGCGTCCGCGAGCGACGGGGCGCAGGAACAGGTGCTTGACCTCCAACCGCGCCCTGCGCGGAGGGGAACGTCGCCTCGCGGTCCGCGAAGTACTCGGTCAGCAGCCGCTCGGCGGCCGGGCCGGACACGGGGACATCGACGAAACGCACCACCCAGGACAAGTGAGCGCGGCCAGGAACACCGGAACCCCGCTGGGTAGCATGGCGGGATGACTACGAAGGTCGCTGTCGTCGGCGCTACGGGCAAGATGGGTCAGCTCATCCTCCACATCCTCGAGGGCAACGAGGACTTCGAGGTGATCGCCGCCATCGACTCGAAGGGCGAGCTGAGCGAGATGCTCGGCGCAGACATCGCGGTCGACGTCACCCTCCCGTCGGTCAGCCAGGGCGTCGTCGACTTCGCGGTGACCCACGGCATCAACGTGCTCGTCGGCACGAGCGGCTGGTCGAGCGAGCGCATCGTCGAACTCGAGCGGCGCATCACCGGCACGCTCGCCGTCGGCGTCATCATCGTGCCGAACTTCTCGGTCGGATCCGTGCTGGCCACGACGTTCGCCACCATGGCGGCACGCTTCTTCGACTCGATCGAGATCGTGGAGGCACACTCCGCGTCGAAGGTCGACTCGCCGTCCGGGACGGCCGTGCGCACCGCGGAGCTGATGGGCGCGGCCCGGTCCGCCATGGGACCCGTCGTCGCGCCGCACGTCGATCAGCGCGCCCGCGGTCAGCAGGTGGCGAGCGTGCCGATCCACAGCCTGCGCATGCAGGGGGTCGTGGCGAAGCAGGACGTGCACTTCGGCGGCAACGGCGAGGTGCTGACCCTGAGCCACGAGACCCTCGCGCCGAGCGCATACGAAGCGGGCATCCTCATCGCCCTGCGCGCGGTCCGGTCGGCCCGCGGCGTGATCGTCGGGCTGGACAAGCTCATCGACCTCACCCCGGACACCGGTGCGCGATCGGCCGTGCTGGCGGCGTCGGACGGCGTGCCGGGCGCGGCGGGCTCCGTGCCCGCGGACCGCGCGTGACCGCACGCGTCGGCGTCGCCGTGATGGCGGTGCTCCTCGCGCTCTACCTCGCGCTCGCGGGGCAGCGCGCCATCGTGCTGCTCGGCTCGGGCGTCGGTGCGGGGATCGCCATGGGCGTCGCGCTCCTCGTGCTGCCCCTCGTGGGCGTCTGGGCCGTCTCCCGGGAGCTCCTGTTCGGTGTGCGCACGCAGCGGCTCGTCGGCATCCTCGACGCGGAGGGCGGCCTGCCCGTCGACGACCTGCCGAAGCTCGCGAGCGGGCGACCGGTGCGGGCGGCGGCGGACGAGCAGTTCCCGCGCTACCGCGCCGAGGTCGACGCCGATCCGGAGAGCTGGCGCGCGTGGTTCCGGCTGGGCCTCGCGTACGACGCGAGCGGTGACCGCAGGCGCGCCCGCAAGGCCATCCGCACGTCGATCGCGCTGCAGCGCGCGGGGGCCGAGCGTTAGAGCGCGGCCGGCCGGTCCGCGCTCTACGCGCCGTGCTCCGCGCGGTCGACGGCCCAGTCCACTGCCTCGTTGACGCGCGGATGCGCGAAGTGGAATCCGTCTTCGATCAGACGCGCCGGGGTCACCCTGCGGGTCGCGAGCAGCAGTTCCTGTGCGGCATCGCCGAGCGCGAGACGCAGCGCGAAGCGCGGTGCGGGCAGCAGGTACGGCCGGTGCGCCCGGCGCGCGACGTAGCGCATCAGGCGGTCCGCCGTCGCCGGGGTCGGCCCGACGAGGTTGACGGGCCCGGACAGGGACGAGGAGGCGATCAGGTGCACGATGGCGGCGGCCTCGTCGTAGAGGCTGATCCACGGCCAGTGCTGGCGGCCGCCGCCGAGCGGGCCCGACACGCCGAGGGAGGTCAGGAGGCGGATCGGCTGCAGCGCGCCCGCGTCGGCCAGCACGAGGCCCGTCCGCAGCAGCACGACGCGCGTTCCGTCCGGAGCCTGCCGCGCCGCGCTCTCCCAGGCGTCGACGACCTCGGGCAGGAAGCCGAGGCCGCGGGGCGAGTCCTCGGTGAGCGTCTCGCCGGGACGGTCGCCGTAGAAGCCCTCCGCCGACCCGCTGAGGAAGACGGCCGGCGGCGTCGACGCGGCGGCCATCGCCCGGGTGAGCGTGCGGGTGGCGGTGATGCGGGAGTCGAGGATCCTCCTGCGGTGGGCCGCCGTCCACGGGACCCGGCTGATGGACGCACCGGAGAGGTTGACCACGGCGTCGACGCCGTCGAGAGCGCCCGGGTCGAGGGTGCCTTCGGCGGGCGCCCAGCTCACCTCGTGCGGACCCACCGCCTCGCGGCGCACCAGCCGGATCGGCGTGTGCCCCGCGGCCTCCAGCTGGCGGACGACCTCGGAGCCGATCGTGCCGGATGCGCCGGCGATGAGGACGCGGAGCTTCCGAGGCTCCGCCACGCCTCGGGGGGCCGCGGCCGTGAGCGTCGCCTTGGCGGGGGAGACCGCATCCCGCACGACCTCGGGCGCGTCGTCCTCCGCCTCAGTCCGTGCGACCGCCTCCGGTTCGCCCCCGGTCGGCTCGGCGTCGATCAGCTCGGCCTTCGCGGGCGACACCGCGCCCGGGTCGCCGTCCTGGTCCGTGGGGTGCTCGTTCGTCGTCATGTCCGCAGCCTTCCGTCGGGAGGCCCAGCGTAATCGCCGCCCCCAGCGGCTCGTGACCTTCACCGTCCCGGGCACGCTCGACCGCGGTGCCCACGCACCTGGCCTAGGGTGAAGGGCGTGTCCGAGAGCATCCGATTCCGTTCCGATATGACCGTCGAGCTCGTCCGATCGAGCGCGCACGACTCCGACGTGCTGTTCGCCGCGCGGGTGTCGACGCAGGGGGAGCAGACGCTCGAGGCGGCGCAGGACGTGGATGCGGACGTGCAGACCACGCGCGACCGCGGTCTCATCAACTACCTGATGCGCGACCGCCACGGCTCGCCGTTCGAGCACAACTCGATGACGTTCTACGTGCAGGCGCCCATCTTCGTGTTCCGGGAGTTCATGCGCCACCGCATCGCGTCGTACAACGAGGAATCGGGCCGGTACCGTGAGCTGAACCCCGTCTTCTACGTGCCGGGACCGGAGCGCAATCTCGTGCAGGTCGGCAAGCCGGGCGCATACGACTTCCTGCCCGGCAGCCCGGAGCAGACCGCGCTGGTCGACGAGCAGGCGCGCGCGGTCTCGACCGCCGCCTTCGAGGCGTACCAGCGCATGCTCGACGCCGGGGTCGCCCGCGAGGTCGCCCGCATCGTGCTGCCGCTCAACATCTACTCGTCGATGTACGTGACGCTGAACGCGCGGTCGCTCATGAACTTCCTCTCGTTGCGTACCAAGCGGGAGGGCACCCACTTCCCGTCCTTCCCGCAGCGCGAGATCGAGATGTGTGCCGAGCAGATGGAGACGGTCTTCGCCGAGCTCATGCCGTTCACCTACGCGGCGTTCAACGCGAACGGTCGCGTCGCGCCGTAGCGGTCCCGGCGGGGCACCGCCCCTGGGGACATCCCGGCCCTTCCCGGTGTCCTCCGCCCTCACGGTCACCCGCTTCGTCGGCGTCCTCCGAGCCCTCGGCCGTCCGGCCGTCCGCCCTTCTGGTCCGGACGGCGTCCTGGCTAGCATGGGAGCACACGGTGACGGAGCCGGCACTCGGTCGCTCGCGATCCCGCGGCAGCCGGCCGGCACGGTCCTGCCGCGGGCAGCACGGGAGGCGTCATGGTCGAGAGAGTCGTCGTCGCGGTCAACGGGGGAGCGGAGAGCGATGCCGCGCTCACGTGGGCCCTGCAGCGGGCGGGCTCCGTGCCCGTCGCGCTCGACATCACGACGGTGATCGAGATGTCGAGCACGCCGCCGCCGGACGCGGAGCAGACCCTGCGGCCGCTCTACGAACGGGTGCTCCGGGAGGCCGTGGGCAGGGCGGAGGCCGAGGCGCCGTCCGCGACCACGAGCGGGTCCGTGCGGCGAGGGTCGCCGCGCACCGAGCTCCTGTACGCATCCGCCGGCGCGGACCTCCTGGTCGTCGGCACGCACGAGGCGACGGGTGTCTTCCACGGCATCCTGCCCCACCAGCTCGCCGCCGCCGCGCGCTGCCCCGTCGTCATCGTGCCCGCCAAGTGGACGTCACCCGGCGGCCCCGTCGTCGTCGGCGCGAATGACGACGACACGTCCCAGGTGGCGCTCGACGTCGCCGCGTCCGAGGCGGAGCGCCTCGGACGTGAGCTGCTGGTCGTGCACACGTGGCACATCCCGGCGGCCAACCTGCTCGGGCTCATCGGCATCGGGCCCGACCCGCACTCGACCGTCGGGGTGAAGCACCAGGAGATCCTGGACCGCTGCGTCGCCCGCATCGCCGGGAGGCATCCCGGGCTCGCGGTCCGGGCCGAGCTGCGCGAGGGTCCGGCCGCGCTGGAGCTCGTCACCGCCGCAGAGACCGCGGAGCTGGTCGTCGTGGGCACCCACCGCCGCGGCGCGGTGCCGGGCCTGCTGCTCGGTTCCGTGACGCACGACGTGCTCGTCAACATGCCGTGCCCGGTGATGGTGGTGCCGCATCCGGACGAGGAGCCCCTCCGCGTGCGCCTGGACCGTGCCTCGGAACGCGCGACGGCGGAGGGCCGCGAACCCGATCTCGACCTCTACTGATCCGCCCGCCCGCCCGCCCCCGCCACGCACGACGCACGCGGCACCGGGCGACGACCCCACCCGATACCCTGTAAAGCGTGTCCACTCTCGAGAATCCGTTCGGCCAGGTGCTCGTGGCCCTCGTCACGCCGTTCACGGCGGACGGGGAGGTCGACTGGCCCGGCGTCGAGAAGCACATCGACGACGTCATCCGCGCCGGGGCCGACGGGATCGTCGTCACGGGCACGACGGGCGAGACGAGCACCCTGACCGACCCGGAGAAGATCCGGCTTGTCGAGGTGGGCAAGTCCGTCGCCGACGGACGCGCGCGCATCATCACCGGCGGCGGCTCCAACGAGACCGCGCACGCCATGCAGCTCGCCAAGCAGAGCGAGAAGGCCGGCGCCGACGGCAACATGATCGTCACGCCCTACTACAACAAGCCGACGCAGGCGGGCGTGCTCACCCACTTCCGCATGATCGCCGACGCGACGGACCTGCCGGTCATCCTCTACGACATCCCGGGCCGCACCGGCATCCCCATCCTGTACGACACCCTGCTGCGTGCCGCGAAGCACCCCAACATCGTGGCCGTGAAGGATGCGAAGGGCGATCTCAGCGAGGTCAGCCGCGTGCTGAACCAGACCGACCTGCTCTACTTCGCCGGCGACGACGCCAACGCCCTGCCAACGCTCGCCATCGGCGGCACCGGCCTCATCGGCGTCACCGCGAACGTCGCGCCGACCCCGTACCGCACCATGGTGGATGCCGTGAACGCGGGCGACCTGACCGCCGCGACGGCTGCGCACAAGCAGCTCGAGCCCCTGGTGCGCGCCGTGATGACGCACGTGCCGGGCACGGTGGCCGCCAAGTACATCCTCCACGGCCTCGGCCGCATCGGCAGCCCTCGCGTCCGGCTGCCGCTCGTCGGCCCGGAGGAGTGGGAGGCCGCGCAGATCGAGGACGAGATCGGCCTCGTGAAGAACGTGCCCGGCGCCGACTTCCGCAACTTCCGCCCCGACCGCAACGCGGCCGCGGGCGGCGCCCTGCCCAGGGTCGCGGGAACCACCCGCTGACCCCTGCGCTCCCGCGCCCATCCACGTACGCCGTCCGCGAGACGGCAGCACGACACCACCACCGCCTGCAGAATCGAGAACACATGCCTAACGCTGTATACGACCCGCCCGCACTCGAGCCGGGAACCCTCCGCGTCATCCCCGTCGGCGGACTCGGCGAGATCGGTCGCAACATGACCGTCTACGAGATCGACGGCAAGATCCTCATCGTCGACTGCGGAGTGCTCTTCCCCGAGGAGACCCACCCCGGCGTCGACCTGATCCTCCCCGACATCTCCCTCATCCGCGAGCGGCTCGACGACGTGGTCGGCGTCGTGCTCACCCACGGCCACGAGGACCACATCGGCGCCGTGCCCTACCTCCTGCGGCTGAAGCAGGACATCCCGCTCATCGGATCCGGGCTCACGCTCGCCCTCATCGAGGCGAAGCTCAAAGAGCACCGCATCAAGCCGTACACGCTGCAGGTGCGCGAGGGCCAGCGCGAGGACCTCGGCCCGTTCGCGCTCGAGTTCATCGCCGTCAACCACTCCATCCCGGACGCGCTCGCCGTCTCCATCGTCACGAAGGCCGGCCGCGTGCTGCACACGGGCGACTTCAAGATGGATCAGTTGCCGCTCGACGACCGCATCACCGACCTCCGCGCCTTCGCCCGCCTCGGCGAGGAGGGCGTCGACCTGTTCCTGCCGGACTCCACGAATGCCGACGTCCCCGGCTTCACGCCCACCGAGCGCTCCATCGGCCCCGTGCTGGATGCGGTCATCGGCAAGGCGCCGCGCCGCGTCATCGTCGCGAGCTTCTCGAGCCACGTGCACCGCGTGCAGCAGGTGCTCGACGCCGCGCACGCCCACGGCCGCAGGGTCGCGTTCATCGGCCGATCGATGGTGCGCAACATGGGCATCGCGGCCGACCTCGGCTATCTGAAGGTGCCCGACGGCGTGCTCGTGGACAGCAAGCAGGCCGCGAACCTGCCCGACAACCGCATCGTCTACATGAGCACCGGATCCCAGGGGGAGCCCATGGCGGTGCTCAGCCGCATGGCGAACATGGAGCACCAGATCGAGATCGGCAAGGACGACACCGTCATCCTCGCGTCGAGCCTCATCCCCGGCAACGAGAACGCGGTCTACCGGGTCATCAACGGCCTCACGAAGCTCGGCGCGAACGTCGTGCACAAGAGCAACGCGAAGGTGCACGTCTCGGGCCACGCCTCCGCGGGCGAGCTGCTCTACGTCTACAACATCCTGAAGCCGAAGAACGTGCTGCCGGTGCACGGCGAGTACCGCCACCTGCAGGCGAACCGCGACCTTGCGGTGCAGACCGGCGTGCGCGAGGAGAACACCTTCATCGGCGAGGACGGCACGGTGCTCGACATGCGGGCGGGCGTCGTCTCCGTCGTCGGGCAGCTCGACCTCGGCTACATCTACGTCGACGGCTCGACGGTCGGCGGCATCACAGATGCCGACCTCAAGGATCGCCGCATCCTCAGCGAGGAGGGCTTCATCTCGATCTTCGTCGTCGTCGAGGCGCAGACCGGCAAGGTGATCGTCGGCCCGGAGATCCAGGCCCGCGGCTTCGCCGAGGAGGAGTCGGTCTTCGATGCCGTGAAGCCGCAGGTGGTGCGCGCGCTCGCCGAGGCGGCAGCCAACGGCACGCGGGATGCGCACGCGTTCTCGCAGGTCGTTCGTCGCACGGTCGGTCGCTGGGTCAACTCCTCGCACCGGCGCCGTCCGATGATCATCCCCGTCGTGATCGAAGCCTGAGGCGCGGGATCGCGGGGCGGGCGATGCGGTGGGGGCCGGAGCGGTGAGGGGCATCACCGCGCGTGAGAGGCGCGGCCGTCGTGCGGGCGGCGCGGGTCGTGCGCATGGCGCGGGACGCGTTGCCGCCCTCGCCGTCGTCATGACGCTCGCGCTGGCGGGCTGCGTCGGCGCGCCGGACGACCGCGGCACGCCCACCCCGAGCGCCACCGCGACCCGGATGCCTTCGAAGCCTGCATTCGACGACCTCGTGGTGACGCCCGAGGGTCTGGGGTCGCTCCGCGTCGGCCGGCCCGCGGAGGACTCGGGCATGGTGTCCTACGTCGAGGACTACTGCGCGACCGTCGAAGGCGAGGGCCGCTCGTCGGAGGGCCGCTGGCAGAACACCTACGTGCCGCGCGGCGAGCCCCGCCCGTTCGGGGTCGACGTCACCGACGACGGCAGGGTCACCCGCATCGACATCATCGACCGCTCCCTCCGCACGGCGGAGGGGATCGGACTGGGTACGCCGGTCGAGGAGCTCCTGACCACGTACCCCGGGGTGCAGGGCGGGACGGCGAGCACCCTCGCGGACCTCTACTACCTCCGCACGGTGGACGGCACGCTCGTGTTCGAGGTGGCGAACGACCTCGTCGAGGACTACTACCCGGACGACGTCGTGGGCACCGTCATCTTCCTGCGCATCGTCGCGCCGACGGTCGACCCGGACCGGTCGCTCGCCGGCACCGATTTCTACGCCGGGCGCTGCCTCTGACGGGAGCCGGTACTCTGGCGTCCTCCGGTTCCCACCCCCTCCCGATAGGTGGCGTCATGAGCGACAGCGCGTTCTCCATCCGCACCGCCACGGCGGAGGACGCGCGACTCCTCGCCGACATGCTGGTCGAGGCGGCGAACTGGCACCCCGAGCGCAAGCGCTCGCGCGCGGCGATCCTGGCGGACCCCGCCGTCACCCGCTACATCGCCGGCTGGCCGCGTCCGGGGGATCTCGGCTCGGTCGCCGTGGCGCAGGACGGCTCCACGATCGGCGCCTGCTGGCTGCGCCTGCTGACGGCCGCGGAGCCGGGCTACGGCTTCGTGGCGGCGGGCGTGCCGGAGCTCACGCTCGGAGTCGGCCCCGCGTGGCGCAGCCGCGGCGTCGGTCGGGCGCTGCTGCGGGCCGTCGTCGAGCAGGCGCGGGCAGCCGGCCTCGCGCGCATCAGCCTGAGCTGCGAACGGGCCAACTTCGCCATGACGCTCTACCGCGGTGAGGGGTTCGTCCCTGTCGAGTCCGGCGTGGACGCCGACACGATGGTGCGGACGCTGAACTGACACCGGAATCATCCCTCCGGTTGAGGCGCATTTCCGCACCCTCTGGATAGTCTGACCGGCATACCGAGCCGTCAGCAGCGGAGAAAGGCGGTCCCGCCATGGGTGTCACGCGAAAATGGATCTTCCCGATTCTCCGGTTGGTGATCTTCGGCGCCATCGCTGCGGCACTGGTCAAGCTCGCATTCTTCGGTGATGTGACGGCGACGAACGATCCCGCGGTTCCCACGGGGGAGGTCACGCAGGCGCAGGTCGCGGTGACCACGGGCACGATCGTCAACGACATCGTGGTCGAGGGCACGATCGCGGCCGACGCCACCGTGCCCGTGCGTGCCACCCTCGCCGGCACCGTGTCCGAGCTGATCGCGGGCCCCGGTGCGACGGTCGCCGCCGGGGAACCGGTCCTGCGGATCCGGCAGGAGACGCCGGTCGACGCGGTGATCGGCGCGGACGGCAGCGTCACCCAGCCCAAGCCGAAGGTGCGCGTCGAGACCGTCTCGGCGCCGATAGCGGGCGTGCTCGGTTCCCTGCCCGTGCTGAAGGACCAGGAGGTCTCCGTGGGCGACAGCCTCGGTGCCGTCGCCCCGTCGACGTTCTCCGCAACCGGGACGCTCACGGCCGAGCAGCAGTACCGGCTGGTCACCCAGCCCGCGGACGCCACCGTCACCATCGCCGGCGGACCCGCGCCGTTCACGTGCCCCGGCCTGACCATCTCGAGCGGTGGCGCCGCCGACGGCGGCGACCCGCTCGGCGATCCCCTGGGCGACCCGACGGCGGGCGGCGCCGGCGGGGCGGCGGGCGGCACGACGGTGTCATGCGCCGTCCCGGGTGAGGTGCGGGTCTTCAACGGCCTCGCCGCGAGCATCACCATCGCGGCAGGCGAGGCCGCGGATGTGCTGACGCTGCCCACGACGGCGGTCGAGGGGCTCAGCGAGAACGGCAACGTCTGGCTCGTGCCCGAAGACGGTGGCGAGCCCGAGAAGCGGCCCGTGCGCATCGGCCTCAACGACGGCACGTCGGTGCAGATCGTCGACGGACTCGCCGAGGGCGACACCGTCCTGCAGTTCGTGCCCGGTGCCCCGGCGCCGGTCGAGGGCGACTCGGGTTACGTCGGCGTGGTCGGCGGATGAGCCTCGTCAGCCTCGAGGCCGTCACGCGCACGGTGCCACTGCCGGATGCGCCGCCGCTCACGATCCTCTCCGGCGTCGACCTCGCGGTGCACGCGGGGGACCACATCTCCATCGTCGGGCGGTCCGGGTCCGGCAAGTCGACGCTGCTCAACATCCTCGGCCTGCTCGACGCGCCGACCACGGGACGGATCATGCTCGGCGACACCGATGTCGCGTCTCTGTCGTCCGCGGCCCGAGATCGCGCGCGCGGCCGGGACATCGGATTCATCTTCCAGCAGTTCAACCTGCTGTCGGGCCGCAGCGCGCTCGAGAACGTCATGACGCCGCTGCTCTACGCGAGCGGACGTCAGTTCTGGCGGCGGTCCGCGATCGCGGCCGAGATGCTCGATCGCGTCGGGCTCGGTCACCGGCTCACCGCCATGCCGGAGAAGCTCTCCGGTGGTGAGCAGCAGCGCGTCGCCATCGCCAGGGCGCTTGTGCGGGCGCCGCGGCTCATCCTCGCGGACGAGCCGACGGGCGCGCTCGACGTCGAGACGGGCGAATCGGTCATGGGCCTGCTCGACGAGGTCGCCCGCACGTCGGGCTCCGCGCTCGTGACGATCACGCACGACCCGCACGTCGCGGCACTCGCGGAGCGGCACTACAGACTCGACCACGGCGTCCTCGTCGCCGCGGCAGCGGGTGCGGAGGTCGCGGCGTGAGGAACGCGGCCACCGGCTTCGTCGGTGCCGTCGTCGAGGCGTGGGCCGAGCTGCGGATCCATCGCACCCGGGTGCTGCTCTCCCTCATCGGCGTCGCGGTCGCCGTCTGCGCGCTGACGACGGTGGTCGGGCTCGGTGCCGTAGCGGAGCAGGCGCAGCGCGAGTTCTCGGAGCGCGGTGGCGGCCGCCCCGCGACTCTCAGCATCTCGTCCTACAACCCGGAGTCGGGGATGCCCGCGCCATACGAGCAGACGCGCGACGTGTACGAGGAGGCTCTTCAGCGCTACGGCATCTCATACTCCAGTGCCCTGGCGTACAGCGCGCTGCAGGCGCAGTTCCCGGACGGTGTGCGCGATGTCGGTGTCATGGCGGTCGACGCGGACTACGGCATCATGCACCGCATCGCCGTCGAGCAGGGGCGCTGGTTCGCCGACGCGGACGTCGATCGGCTGGCCCCCGCCCTCGTCGTGAACGAGGCGTTCCTCGCCGCGCTCGGCGTCGAGGACCTCAGTGCGGATCCCACCGCGGTGCTGCTCGGACAGCGGGAGACCACGGCGGTCATCACGGGGGTGATCCCCGACAACTACCCGGAGGAGGGGCCGACCGCGTACATGCTCGTCAGCGCATTCGAGCGGGTGGCCGGGCCGGAGGCGCTCGCGCAGTCCCAGCCGAATCTCGAGGCATGGGTGCCGCCGGAGATCGCGGACGAGCTCGCCGAGCGGCTGCGCGCCGACATCGCCGCGGCGCTCGGCGACGGAGCCGAGGCGAGCGTGAACCGCAGTGACTTCGCGGCATACGGCGAGGACCCCTTCCTGCCGATCAAGCTGCTCGTCGGGGGAGTCGCCGCGCTCGTGCTCCTGCTGGGCGCGCTGGGCCTCGTGAACATCTCGCTCGTCACCGTGCGCCAGCGCATCCGCGAGATCGGCGTGCGCCGCAGCTTCGGAGCGACGACGGGCCGGGTCTTCTTCGCGGTGCTCATGGAGAGCGTCGTCGCCACCATGGCGGCGGGAGTGGTCGGCGTGCTCGCCGCGATCGCCATCGTCAAGAGTCCGGCGGCCACGGATGCCATCGGCCAGGGCGTCATCGACCTGCCGCCCTTCCCGGTCGGCGCGGCCCTCCTCGGCCTCGCCGCGTCGCTCTTCGTCGGCGCCCTCGCCGGGCTGCTCCCCGCACTCGTCGCGGTGCGCGTGAAGGTCATCGATGCCATCCGGTACTGATCCGCGCTGCAGACACCCGCTGCCCCTTGACCCCCGGCGACGTACCGTACAGGTACCGTAAAGGAATGGCCACGAGCACCAAGTCGACCGGCCGCGCCCGGGCGTCGCAGGGGCGCGGCTCCGCGTCACCCGTTCCGCCGCCCTCGCGCGGCGCGAAGGGGACGTCCGGTCGCGGGTCGTCCGCCACCTCCGCCCAGAAGACCGTCAAGTACCCCGTCGCCGAGCAGCAGCACGAGAGCGGACTGCTGTCCCGGGGGTGGATGGGGCTCGCCCACCTGACCGGTGGCGCCGCGCGCGCCCTCGGCCCGGAGAAGCTGAGCAAGGAGGACAGGCGGGACGGCTTCCCGTTCTTCCTCATCGTCCTCGCCGTCATCGGCGCCATCGTCGAGTGGTTCAACCCGACGGACGCCGTGGCGATCGCGCTCGACGCCTACACCTTCGGCGGGCTGTTCGGCCGTGTGGCCTTCGCCCTCCCGGTCATCCTGTTCCTCTTCGCCCTGTGGCTCTTCCGGCACCCGTCGACGACGGACGACAACGGGCGCATCGGCATCGGCCTCGGCCTGCTGCTCGTGACGGTCTCCGGGCTCTGCCACCTCACCGGCGGCCAGCCGGACCCGAGCGCGGGCATGATCGTGCTCGCCACGGCGGGTGGAGTGCTCGGCTGGATCCTCGCCGCGCCCCTCACCGCCCTGCTCACCCAGTACGGCGCGGGCGTCGTGATCGCCCTTCTGCTCGTGCTCTCGCTGTTCATCATCACCAAGACGCCCCCGAACCGCGTCGGCCCGCGCCTCCGCGAGCTCTACGGCTACCTCTTCGGCACGTCCGATGCAGACTCCGACGAGTCCCGGTCCCGTTCGCGGAAGGACGCGGACGGCGACGAGGACGAGGAGGGTCAGCTGCCCTGGTGGCGCCGCAACAAGTCCCAGCGCGAGGACGACCCGGCATACGACAGCCCGGTGCTCGCCGAGAACGCCACGAAGCCCACCGAGATTCTCGACCGCACGCGCGACCCTGAAGAGGCGACGAAGCCGCTGCCGGGGCAGTTCGACACCGAGGTGCTCGGCGACCTGCTGCGCCCGGAGCAGACCCCGCCCGCGGCGCGAGCGCCCGCCCCCGCGGCGGCGGCGCCGAGCCCCACGAGCATCCTCGACGACGACAGCATGGGCGGCACCGCGGAGCTGCCCGGCTTCGACGGTGCCGAGGACTTCGACGAGGACGTTCAGACACCGACGTCGGACGCGCCCGCCGCCCCGTACCGGCTACCGTCCCCGGCCGCCCTGTCCGCGGGCACGCCCGCGAAGGCCCGCTCCGCCGTGAACGACGAGGTCGTGCGTGCCATCACCGAGGTGCTCACCAACTTCTCGGTCGACGCCACCGTCACGGGCTTCTCACGGGGCCCGACCGTCACCCGCTACGAGCTCGAGGTGGGGCCGGGCACGAAGGTCGAGCGCGTCACCGCGCTGGCGAAGAACATCAGCTACGCGGTCGCGAGCAACGAGGTGCGCATCCTCTCGCCCATCCCGGGCAAGAGCGCCATCGGCATCGAGATCCCGAACACCGACCGCGAGATCGTCTCGCTCGGCGACGTGCTGCGTTCCTCCGTGGCGACGAGCAGCTCGCACCCCATGACAATCGGTGTCGGCAAGGACGTCGAGGGCGGCTTCGTGGTCGCGAACCTCGCGAAGATGCCGCACCTCCTGGTCGCCGGCTCGACCGGTTCCGGAAAGTCCAGCTTCGTCAACTCGATGATCACGAGCCTGCTCATGCGGGCGAAGCCGGCCGACGTGCGCATGGTGCTCATCGACCCGAAGCGCGTCGAGCTCACGATCTACGCCGGCGTGCCGCACCTCATCACGCCCATCATCACGAACCCCAAGAAGGCGGCGGAGGCGCTGCAGTGGGTCGTGAAGGAGATGGACATGAGGTACGACGACCTCGCCAGCTTCGGCTTCCGGCACATCGACGACTTCAACAAGGCCGTGATCAACGACGAGATCGTGCTCCCGGCGGGCAGCCAGCGCAAGCTGAAGCCCTACCCGTACCTGCTCGTGGTGGTCGACGAGCTCGCCGACCTCATGATGGTCGCGCCGCGGGACGTCGAGGACTCGATCGTGCGCATCACCCAGCTCGCCCGCGCGTCCGGCATCCACCTCGTGCTCGCGACGCAGCGACCGTCCGTCGACGTCGTCACCGGCCTCATCAAGGCCAACGTGCCGAGCCGCCTCGCCTTCGCGGTCAGCAGCATGACCGACTCCCGCGTCATCCTCGACCAGCCGGGCGCGGACAAGCTCATCGGCCAGGGCGACGCGCTCTTCCTGCCCATGGGCGCCTCGAAGGCCATCCGCGTGCAGGGCGCGTGGGTGAACGAGAGCGAGGTCGTGAAGGTCGTCGAGCACGTCACCCGCCAGGCGCAGCCGGAGTACCGTCCCGACGTCGCCGCGACCGTCGAGCGCAAGGAGATCGACGCGGACATCGGCGACGACCTCGACCTGCTCGTGCAGGCGGCCGAGCTCGTGGTGAGCACCCAGTTCGGTTCGACGTCCATGCTGCAGCGCAAGCTGCGCGTCGGCTTCGCGAAGGCCGGTCGCCTCATGGACCTGCTGGAGTCGCGCGAGGTCGTCGGCCCCTCCGAGGGCTCGAAGGCCCGCGACGTGCTCGTCACGGCCGAGCAGCTTCCCGGCGTGCTCGCCCGTATGCGGGGCGAGGAACCGGCCGCCCAGGCCCCCCGCACCGCCTCTCCGGTGGCCGCGGGCGCGGCCCCCGCCGGTGACGAGCGGTACGCCGCCGACCCGCTCGAGAAGGACTACTCCGGTTACGATGAGGAGGAGGGATCCTCGGACGAGGACGCCTGGGGGCTGACCGGTAGGGAGTGATCGGCGTGCCGAAGAGCACCGTGCGAACGGATCGCACGCCGGCGCGAACCGGCGGGCTGATCGGCGGATCGATGCGGGGACGCGTCGTGAGCAAGGGCACGACGCCCGCGAGCAATGCGAACCTCGCCAACATCATCACGGTGCTGCGCATCCTGCTCGCCCCCGTGTTCATCGGCCTGCTGCTCGCCGACGACCACGCCGACGGCGCTCTTCGCTACATCGCCGCCGCGCTCTTCGTCGTGGCGATCGCCACCGACGGCGTCGACGGCGCCATCGCGCGCCGGCAGAACCTCGTCACCGACGCGGGCAAGCTGCTGGACCCCATCGCGGACAAGGTCCTCATCGGCAGCGCGCTCGTGTCGCTGTCGCTGCTCGGCGAGCTGCCCTGGTGGGTCACCGTCGTCATCATGGTGCGGGAGATCGGCATCACCGTGTACCGCTTCGCCGTGCTGAGCGACCGCGTCATCCCCGCGTCCCGCGGCGGCAAGCTGAAGACCATAGCCCAGTCCGTCGCGATCTCGCTCGCCCTCGTGCCGCTCTGGGACCTGCTCGGCTCGTGGGTGCACGTGCTGAACACCGGGGTCATGTCCGTCGCCGTGCTGCTGACCGTGCTCACGGGCCTCGACTACGTCGCCCAGGCGGTGCGGCACAACAGGACGCCGCGATGACCCGCGACGACGCCGTGCGCGACGACGGGGAACGGCCGGAGAGGGGCGGCGGCTCGTCCCACGATGGCGACACGGTCGACGCGCTCGCGATCGAGCTCATCCACGACCTGACAACGCGAGGCCTCAGCGTCGCCGTCGCCGAGTCGCTGACGGGTGGCCTGCTCGCCGCGAAGCTCATCGACCCGCCCGGGGCATCCGCCGTCGTCTGGGGCGGCGTCGTCGCCTACAACACGGAGTTGAAGCACACCCTGCTCGGTGTCGACTCGTCCGTGCTCGCCGTACACGGCGCGGTGCACCCCGATGTCGCGGCGCGCATGGCCGTCGGGGTGCGCGAGCACTGCAGGGTCGGCGGGCGGCCCGCCGACATCGGCGTCGCGACGACGGGGGCGGCGGGCCCGGATCCGCAGGACGGTCAGCCCGCGGGCACCGTGTTCATCGGCGTCTCGACGGCGTCCGGCACGAGGGTGACGGCGCTGTCGCTCGCGGGCGATCGTGGCGATATCCGCGCCGCGACGGTTCGCGAGGCCCTGCGCCTGCTGAGGAGCACGGTCGACGGCCTCGGGAACAAATGACCCCGACTCGCCGTTGTATCAAGCGGGTTCACAAGCAAACCCCCAGTGTGCATGGTTAGAGTGGCGCAACCGGTGGCGGTAACGTTGTCCACCCGTATCCGTCAGCTCGATCGGGCGCACAGGCATTGAAGGAGGGTCCAGTGGTACTAGTTCGTCAGGAGATTGGCGATGTTCTCCGGGACTTCCGCCTGCAGAAGGGACGCACGCTCCGCCAGGTCGCAAGCAAGGCGAGCGTTGCACTCGGTTACCTGAGCGAGGTCGAGCGTGGTCAGAAAGAGGCCTCGTCGGAGATCCTCGCATCGGTCGCCGACGCCCTCGACACCCCGATCTCCGTCATCATGCGTGAGGTCGGAGATCGGCTCGCGGTGATCGAAGGTCTCAACCCCATCCCGGACACGATCCCGGATGAGTTCGTAGCCGACCTGGATGCCGATCTCGTCACCCGGTGACGAGACAGCGCCGGACGCCCCGCACGTGCGGGGCGTTTCGTCGTTAACGCGCGTGCGGGTTTAGCGTTGGGGGATGCGACTGAGCGAGTTCCGGCGGGCCGTCGCCGACGAGTTCGGCCAGGGATACGGGCAGGTGCTGCTGCACGACCTCGTGCTGGCCGAACTGGGCGGCCGCACCCCGGAGGCCGCTCTCGCGGCGGGCGAGCGGGCGAGGGACGTGTGGCTCGCGCTCTGCCGGGCGATGGACGTGCCCGAGTCGCGCTGGTACGGCGCCGGGCTCCCGGAGCCGAAGAAGTAGCGCGAGTTTTCCGCGACACGCCAGCAGTGCCGTCGAATACACCTTCGATGCTTGCTAGCCTCGTCCTCAGGTCCAATCGAAGACGAGTTGTACACACATGGCGCCGCGTCCGAACGAATGTCGGTGGCTCCGCCTAGCGTGCTCTTCATCAGGCGTTGAGCCAGCAACAGCCTTGTCGAACGATTCGGTCCCGCTTCTCGGCGGCCCGGGTTTTGAGCGTCGACAGCCTATAGGCGCGACACGTTCCACCGAAGAAGGAGAACCCCATGCCATCACCCGCTGATCGCGAGAAGTCCCTCGAGACCGCCCTCGCCCAGATCGACCGCCAGTTCGGCAAAGGCTCGGTCATGCGTCTCGGCAGCGACGAGCGCGCTCCCGTCGCGGTCATCCCCACCGGCTCGGTCGCGCTCGACGTCGCGCTCGGCATCGGGGGCCTGCCTCGCGGTCGCATCGTCGAGATCTACGGCCCCGAGTCGTCTGGTAAGACGACGCTGACGCTGCACGCCATCGCGAACGCCCAGCGCGCCGGGGGCATCGCGGCCTTCATCGACGCGGAGCACGCGCTCGACCCGGAGTACGCGAAGAAGCTCGGCGTCGACATCGACGCCCTGCTCGTCTCCCAGCCGGACACCGGCGAGCAGGCGCTCGAGATCGCCGACATGCTCGTGCGCTCCGGCTCCATCGACCTCATCGTCATCGACTCCGTCGCCGCCCTCGTGCCGCGCGCGGAGATCGAGGGCGAGATGGGCGACTCCCACGTCGGTCTGCAGGCGCGCCTCATGTCGCAGGCGCTCCGCAAGCTCACCGGTGGGCTCAACCAGACGAACACCACCATGATCTTCATCAACCAGCTGCGCGAGAAGATCGGCGTGTTCTTCGGCAGCCCGGAGACGACCGCCGGTGGTAAGGCCCTCAAGTTTTACGCGTCGGTGCGCATGGACATCCGTCGCATCGAGACGCTGAAGGACGGCACGGACGCGGTGGGCAACCGCACGCGCGTGAAGGTCGTCAAGAACAAGATGGCGCCGCCGTTCAAGCAGGCCGAGTTCGACATCCTGTACGGGGTCGGTATCTCTCGCGAGGGCAGCCTCATCGATTTCGGTGTCGAGCACGGCATCGTGCGCAAGTCGGGCGCCTGGTACACCTACGACGGTGACCAGCTGGGGCAGGGCAAGGAGAACTCCCGCAACTTCCTCATCAAGAACCCCGACATCGCCGCGGACATCGAGAGCAAGATCAAGGTCAAGCTCGGACTCGTCGCGGACCCGAACGCCGTCGCCGAGGTGACGCCGATCGACGAGTCGAAGGTCAACTCCATCGAGCCGAAGATCGCCGCCCGCAAGGGCGCGTGAGCCGGCTCCGGGAACACGGAACGGATAGGTCACGGGGCATGGTGCGTTTTCCTCCCGCCAGCGACCGGGAGGATGGCGACCTCGCTCCCGTGACCTATCTCCGTGCTGCGCCGCCGCAGGGCGGCGCGGACGCCTCGGACGATGATTCCGACCGAGCGGTGGAGGCGCGGCGCAGGGACGAGGGACTGGCCCGCATCACCGCGCACGTCGCCGTCCGCGACGACGAGCCTGGTGGGGGGCGAGACGCTGAGCGAGACGCCGGGTGGCCCGGTGCCGCGGGGCCCGAGGTGGAGGCCGAGTCCGAGCCGGAGACGCCCGCGCAGGACATCGAGACGGTGTCCATGCGGGCACTCACCCGCCGAGGGCTCTCGCGCTGGGAGCTCGGCGACCTGCTCGCGCGCCGGGAGTACGACATCGACGCGATCGAGGCCGAGCTCGATCGGCTGCAGGGCGTCGACCTGATCGACGATGCGGCCCTCGCCGAGACGGTCGTGCGCACGAAGCACGAGCGCAAGGGACTCGGGCGCAATGCGCTCATCCGGGAACTGTCGCAGCGTCACATCGACCCCGCCGTGATCGACGAGGCCGTCTCCGCCATCGACGACGAGGACGAGCAGGCCATGGCCACCGAGCTGGCGGTCAAGCGCGCGCGCCAGTTCTCGTCGCTGGACGCGACCACGGCCGAGCGGCGGCTCACGGGCTACCTGATGCGCCGCGGCTACTCGTCGACCATCGTGCGCGAGGCGACCCGGATCGCGCTCGCCGGCCACCGGGGCGGCGGCCCCGGCGTGCGCTTCCGCTGAGCCGGGATTCGCCTGCATCCATCGCGGTGCCGTCGCGCGAAACAGCCGACCTAGACTAGACGCACCATGAGCCAGATCGCACCCCTCACGCCACCGGCGCCCATCCTCGCGTCACCGGCCGCCCTCGACGGCGAGGGACGCCCGCGCACTTACGAGGTGCGCACCTACGGCTGCCAGATGAACGTGCACGACTCCGAGCGGCTGAGCGGCTCGCTCGAGGCGGCCGGCTACGTGCCGGCACAGGGGGCCGAGGCGGACATCGTCGTCATCAACACATGCGCCGTGCGCGAGAACGCGGACAACAAGCTGTACGGCAACCTCGGCCACCTCGCCTCGGTGAAGAAGCGGCACGCGGGCATGCAGATCGCCGTCGGCGGCTGCCTCGCGCAGAAGGACAAGAACGTCATCCTCGAGCGCGCGCCCTGGGTCGACGTCGTGTTCGGCACCCACAACATGGGGTCCCTCCCGCGCCTGCTCGAGCGCGCCCGGCACAACGCCGAAGCCGAGATCGAGATCCTCGAGTCGCTGGAGACGTTCCCGTCGACGCTGCCCACGAAGCGGGATTCCGTGCACAGCGGCTGGGTGTCCATCTCCGTCGGCTGCAACAACACCTGCACGTTCTGCATCGTGCCCGCCCTGCGCGGCAAGGAGAGGGACCGCCGCCCGGGGGACGTGCTGGCCGAGATCCAGGCGCTGGTCGATGACGGGGCCATCGAGGTGACCCTGCTCGGGCAGAACGTCAACTCCTACGGCGTCGAGTTCGGCGACCGCGGGGCGTTCGGCAAGCTGCTGCGGGCCACCGGCGGCATCGAGGGCCTCGAGCGCGTGCGCTTCACCAGCCCCCACCCGGCGGCGTTCACCGACGACGTGATCGACGCCATGGCGGAGACGCCGAACGTCATGCCCCAACTGCACATGCCGCTGCAGTCCGGCTCCGACCGCGTGCTGAAGGCGATGCGCCGGTCGTACCGGAGCACCAAGTTCCTCGGCATCCTCGATCGCGTGCGTGCGCGGATCCCGAACGCCGCGATCAGCACGGACATCATCGTGGGCTTCCCGGGCGAGACCGAGGAGGACTTCGAGGACACCCTGCGCGTCGTCGAGCTCGCCCGGTTCGCCTCCGCGTTCACGTTCCAGTACTCGATCCGCCCGGGCACCCCCGCCGCGACCATGCCGGATCAGCTGCCCAAGGCGATCGTGCAGGAGCGTTACGAGCGTCTCGTCGCCCTGCAGGACCGCATCTCCGCCGAGGAGAACGGGAAGCTCGTGGGGGCGACCGTGAACCTGCTCGTCACGGCCGAGGGCCGGAAGGACGCGGAGTGGCACCGTCTCACGGGCCGCGCCGAGGACTCCCGGCTCGTGCACTTCGACGTGCCCGCCGGGTCTCCGGAGCCGCGACCGGGCGATGTCGTCACCGCCACCATCAGTCGCGCCGCGCCGTTCCACCTCATCGCGGACTCGCCGGACGGAGCGCCCCTGCGGGTGCGCCGCACCCGCGCCGGCGACGCGTGGGACCGCGCGCAGGCCGAGTCCTGCGCCGTCCCGTCCCACGGTGGCGGGGCCGGCCAGGGGTTGTCCGTCGGTCTCGGCCTGCCCGCCCTTCGGGTCGGCGCACGCCCCGTCGTGACGGTGCCCATCTACGACTCCGCCGACGGACAGCGCTGACCCCGCCGACGGTGCGGTCATGACCCCGATCGTCGCCGTCGTGGGGGCGACGGGCACGGGCAAGAGTGCGCTCTCGCTGGATGTCGCCGAACGACTGAGGGACCGGGGGGTCGCGGCCGAGGTCGTGAACGCCGACGCCATGCAGCTCTACCGCGGCATGGACATCGGCACGGCGAAACTGCAGCCGGGAGAGCGCCGGGAGGTGCCCCATCACCTCCTCGACGTCCTCGAGGTGACCGACGATGCGGCCGTGGCCCGATACCAGGCCGCGGCACGCTCCGCGATCGAGGGCATCCAGAGCCGCGGGGCGGTGCCCGTGCTCGTGGGCGGATCGGGGCTCTACGTCTCCTCCGTGCTGTTCGACTTCCGCTTCCCGGGCACCGACCCGGAGGTACGCCGCGGGCTCGAGGAGCGGCTCCAGCGGGAGGGTCCGGGGATGCTGTTCCGGAGCCTTCGGGAGGTCGACCCGAGATCGGCGGAGTCCATCGGACCGTCGAACGGACGGCGGCTGGTACGGGCGCTCGAGGTCATCGAGCTGACGGGTTCGCCGCACAGCGCGTCGCTCCCGGACGAGCCCGTCGCCTGGCGGAGAAGCGTCGTCCTTCGACTCGGCATGCCGCGCGACCTGCTCGTGCCCCGCCTGAACGAGCGGGTGACGAGGATGTGGCGGGACGGCATCGTCGAGGAGGTCCGTGGCCTGCTGCCGCGTGGCCTGGAGCACGGCGTCACCGCGAGCCGGGCCATCGGGTACGCGCAGGCGATCGGCCAGTTGCGCGGGAACCTGACCGAGGACGAGGCCATCGCCGAGACGGCACTACTCACGCGCAAGTACGCCAGGCGGCAGGTGGGCTGGTTCCGCCGCTACTCGGGCGCCGTGCCCCTCGAGGCACTCGACCCGGGGCGCGTCGATGACGCCATGGCCGCTCTCGATGCCGCGTCCCCCTCCGGACCGGCGGAGGGCGGCGGCAACTAGCATGGTCGGATGGCCACAGACCTGCAGTTCACCAAGGGGCAGGGCACGGGCAACGACTTCGTGCTCTTCGCCGATCCTGACGGCGACATCGACCTGACCCCCGTGCAGGTCGCGGCGATCTGCGACCGCAACTTCGGGGTGGGCGCGAACGGCGTCATCCGCGCGGTGCGGTCGGCGCGCATCCCCGACGGCGCGGCGAGCCTCGCGGAGGATCCGTCGGCGGAGTGGTTCATGGACTACGTCAACGCCGACGGGTCCCCGGCCGAGATGTGCGGCAACGGGATCCGCGTGTACACCCGGTTCCTGATCGAGAACGGCCTGGTCGAACTCCGTTCCGGCGACACGCTGGCCATCGGCACGAGGGCGGGCGTGCGCGACGTCCAGCTCAGCGGATCCGGGTTCTCGGTCGACCTGGGGCGCTGGCGCCTGGCCGGTGGTGAGCCGCTCGTCCGGGCCAAGAACCTGCAGGTGGCGCGCCCGGGCCTCGGCATCGACGTCGGCAATCCCCACGTCGTCGTCGCCCTGTCCAGCGACGACGAGCTGGACGAGGCCGACCTCGCGTACGTCCCGCACGTGGAGCCCGAGGTGGTGGGCGGTGTGAACGTGGAGTTCGTTGTGCCGGAGGACCCCCTGGTGCGCGACGGCGTCGGGCGCATCCGCATGCGCGTGCACGAGCGAGGCAGCGGTGAGACCCTCTCCTGCGGAACGGGTGCCGCGGCGGCCGCCCTCGCGACCCGGCACTGGGCGGGCCGGGGTGCGCCGCAGCAGTGGCGCGTGCAGGTGCCCGGGGGAGTGGTGGGCGTGCGGATGTTCCCCGCGGAGGACGGCGAGCACGTCGCCCTGTCCGGCCCCGCCGAGCTCGTCTTCGACGGGGTGCTCGCGCTGCCCTAGCCGGCCGCCGGGCACGAGATCGGGTACCCGGTTCTGCCGGCCACCTCCCTCGCCCGGTCCGGCTCAGTCGGCCGGACCAGAGACCACCATCCCGGTGCGGCGCGCGCGGAGCACGCGGTAGCCCTTGCTCGACGTCACGCGCTGCACCGACACGTCGTCGGCGAGCGCCGTCTGCATCCACGCCTGCAACGAATCCGAGCCGAGGTTCCGCTGCACGACGAGCCAGGCGTCGGAGCCCGGGGCCAGGCGCGGCAACCAGTGCTCGAGCATGCCGTGCAGCTCGTTCTTGCCGACCCGGATGGGCGGATTGCTCCAGATCGTCGCGAATCGCAGGTCCGCGGGAACATCCGACGGCTGCACGGCGTTGATGTTGGTGAGGCCCAATCGTTCGGCGTTCCGCCGGACCAGCTGCAGCGCCCGCTCGTTCACGTCGACCGCCCACACGGTGGCGGCGGGTGACTCGAGCGCCAGCGTCAGGCTGATCGGGCCCCAGCCACATCCGAGATCAAGCAGGTGACCGTCGTCGGGCGGTGCGGGCGTCGAAGCCAGGAGCACCCGGGTTCCGAGATCGATGCGGTCGGGGGAGAACACCCCGTTCGCCGTCGTGAGCTCGTACGACGAACCACTCAACCGTGCCGTGAAGGTGCGGAGCTTCAGCTCGCTCTCCGGGGACGCGGTGAAGTAGTGGTCGCCTGACATAGAGGGAAGATATCGAAATCCAAGAGACTAGGGTTAACCAACACATGACGAACCAGCACCAGGAACACGGAGACGACGTCGTCGACCGCGTGCTTGCACGCGCGGACACCCGGTCGTCGGGATACGCGCTGTTCGGCGCAGGCGCCGCTCAGGCGCTGCAGGGCGAGGGGGCGCCGCACACGTCAGGCGCCGACGCCGACGGTGAGCAGTTCGATCGCGAGGAGCGCCAGGCGCTCCGGCGGGTGGGCGGCCTGTCCACCGAGCTGCAGGACGTCACCGAGGTCGAGTACCGGCAGCTGCGGCTCGAGAACGTCGTGCTCATCGGCATCTACCCGCAGAACGGGCTCGAGGATGCGGAGAACTCGCTGCGCGAGCTCGCCGCCCTCGCCGAGACCGCGGGCGCGAAGGTGCTCGACGGTCTGCTGCAGAAGCGGGCGACGCCGGATCCCGGCACCTTCCTCGGCAGTGGCAAGGCGCAGGAGCTGCGCGACGTCGTCGCCGCGCTCGGCGCGGACACCGTGATCGCGGACACCGAGCTCGCGCCGAGCCAGCGGCGCGCACTCGAGGACGTGGTGAAGGTCAAGGTCATCGACCGCACCGCCGTGATCCTCGACATCTTCAGCCAGCACGCCAAGAGCCGCGAGGGCAAGGCTCAGGTCGAGCTCGCGCAGCTGCAGTACCTCCTCCCGCGGCTGCGCGGCTGGGGTGAGTCGATGTCCCGCCAGGCCGGAGGCCAGGTGGGTGGCGCGGGTGCCGGCATGGGGTCGCGCGGACCCGGTGAGACGAAGATCGAGCTCGATCGCCGCCGCATCCACACCCGCATGGCCCGGCTGCGCAAGCAGATCAAGGGCATGGAGCCCGCGCGCAAGGCGAAGCGAGCCAACCGGAACCGCAACGCCGTGCCGTCCGTGGCGATCGCCGGCTACACCAATGCCGGCAAGTCCTCGCTGCTGAACCGGATCACGCGTGCCGGCGTCCTCGTGGAGAACGCCCTCTTCGCCACCCTGGACGCGACCGTGCGCAAGTCGGAGACGCCGGACGGCCAGCTCTACACGCTGACCGACACGGTCGGGTTCGTGCGGAACCTTCCGCACCAGCTCGTCGAGGCGTTCCGGTCGACCCTCGAGGAGGTCGCGGACGCCGACGTGATCGTCCACGTCGTCGACGCGTCGCATCCCGACCCGGCCAGCCAGATCGCCACGGTGCACGACGTCATCGGCGAGGTCGACGCGCGCGACGTGCCGGAGCTGATCGTGTTCAACAAGAGCGACCTCGTCTCCGAGGACGACCTGATGGCGCTGCGCGGCCTCCGGCCCGATGCGGTCTTCGTGTCGGCGCGGACGGGCGCGGGCATCGCCGAGCTGCGCGAGCGCATCTCGGCGCTGCTGCCCCGGCCCTCGGTCGAGGTCAACGCGCTGATCCCGTTCGACCGCGGAGACCTCGTGACGCAGGTGCACGACCGCCAGCGGGTGCTGTCGGTCGACTACGAGGAGGGCGGCACGCGCCTGCACGCCCTCGTGTCGCCCGACTTCGCGCCGCAGCTCGCGGAGTTCGCGGTCGACGCCGCGCCGCCGGTGCTCACGGACTGAAGCGACGCCACCGGTACCCGGTGGCATGCACGACAGCGCCGCCCGACCTTCCCGGTCGGGCGGCGCTGTCGTCGTTGTGGGGCGGAGAGAGCCCGAGAGCCTAGACGGATCGCATGACGGCGACGACCTTGCCGAGCACGTCGGCGAAGTCGCCCAGGATCGGCTCGAAGCTCGAGTTGCGGGGGAGCAGCCACGTGTGGCCGTCGCGCTGCCGGAACACCTTCACCGTCGCCTCGCTGTCGAGCATGGCGGCGACGATGTCGCCGTTCTCGGCCGTGTTCTGCTTGCGCACGACCACCCAGTCGCCGTCGCAGATGGCGGCGTCGACCATGGAGTCGCCCGAGACGCGGAGGATGAAGAGCTCGCCCTTGCCCACGAGCTGGCGGGGGAGCGGGAAGACCTCCTCGACCTGCTGGTCCGCGGTGATCGGGACGCCCGCCGCGATGCGGCCGACGAGCGGCACCATCGCGACGTCGCCGACCGGCGTCACGTTCTCGAGGTCGGCGTCCGCGGGGTTCGCGGGCAGCTCGATGAGGATCTCGAGCGCCCGGGGACGGTTCGGGTCGCGGCGGAGGTAGCCGCTCAGCTCGAGCTGGTTCAACTGGTGCGTGACGCTCGAGAGCGACGCGAGGCCGACCGCGTCACCGATCTCGCGCATGCTCGGCGGGTACCCGCGCGACGCGACGGACTTCGAGATCACGTCGAGGATCGCGAGCTGCTTCTCGCTGAGGCTCTTGCGCCGCCTGGTTCCGCGGTCGCCCTGGGCTCGTTCCGTGCTCACGTGATCCCCTGTCTCTCCACCCGCTCGCGCGGGAATGTCGGTGGCTCCTGATTGAGTGCCAACCAGACACTCGAACCATATCGGCAGGGGTCGGGGAAGCAAACATCCGTTCGAGTGTTTCGCGAAATCGCTTCCCGAATTCCCGCCCGCAGTTGTAGCTTCGTTCGATCGAAGATATATTCGGAACAGATCTTCGCATCCGGCATCCGCTCCTCCCGGCCGAGAACCGGATGCCGGGTGCGAGATCCCCCGGCTCACCCCGGAACACGTCATAGAGAGGCACGACCATGAGCGCAGTTCTCATCACCGATGCATTCCCCACGTCTTTCGCGCCCCGGCGCCACCTGGTCGCCGTCGAGAGTCCCGCGCCCGCTCCGCGCACGCGCCTGCGGCTGACCCGGCGCGGGCGGGCGCTGCTGACCACGCTCGCCGGCGTCCCGATCGTCGCGGGCTCCCTGTTCCTCGCCCTGACGTCCGAGCCGGCGGTCGCCTCCTCGGAGGCGTCGCACGTGTCGTTGCAGTCGGTGACGGTGGCGAGCGGCGAGTCGCTGTGGGCCATCGCGCAGGACGTTGCTCCGGCGGCGGACCCGCGTGACGTCATCGAGTCGATCGTGCGGCTCAACCAGCTGTCGTCCTACGACATCGTGCCGGGCCAGGAGCTCGCGATCCCGCGCGACCTCGGCTGAGGGGGAACGGCCGCGGGCGTCCCGAGCGCCGGTGCCGGCGCCATCGGCGCGCCTACACTCGATTGGTGACCACCCTCGACGACCTCCCCATCCGCACCGACCTGCGCGGGCGCAGCCCGTACGGCGCTCCGCAGAAGCAGGTTCCCGTCGCGCTCAACGTGAACGAGAACACGCATCCGGTGCCCGAGGGCGTGGCGCACGACATCGTCGCCCGCCTCGCCGCGGCGATCCTCACGATCAACCGTTACCCGGACCGCGAGTTCGGGGAGCTGCGCGATCGGCTGGCGGCATATCTGGGTCACGGTCTGACGCGCGACCAGATCTGGGCCGCCAACGGGTCGAACGAGGTGCTGCAGCAGATCCTGCAGGCGTTCGGTGGACCGGGCCGGTCGGTGCTCGGGTTCCCCCCCACCTATTCGATGCACGCGATCATCGCGTCGGGCACCGGCACGGAGTGGATCGACGGCGCGCGGGATGCGGACTACGACATCACGCCCGAGACGGCGGTGCGGGAGATCGAGCGCAGCCGCCCGGACCTCGTGTTCTTCTGCTCGCCGAACAATCCGACGGGCACGCCGGTGCCGCTCGAGACGATCGTGGCGGCGTACGACGCCACGGACGGCATGGTCGTGGTGGACGAGGCCTACGCCGAGTTCATGCCGGCCGGCCAGCCGACGGCGCTCACGCTGCTGGAGGGCCGAGATCGCCTCATCGTCTCGCGCACCATGAGCAAGGCGTTCGCCTTCGCCGGCGCGCGGCTCGGTTACCTCGCCGCGCACCCCGCCGTCACTGATGCCCTCCGTCTCGTGCGGCTGCCGTACCACCTCTCCGCCCTCACTCAGGCGGCGGCCATCGCGGCCCTGCACCACGCGGACGAGATGCTCGCCATGGTCGACGACATCACGGCGCAGCGCGACCGCATCGTGGTCGAGCTCGGGCGGCTCGGCTACGCCCCCGTGCCCAGCTGGTCGAACTTCGTGCTCTTCGGCGGCGTCGACGACCCGAACGCCCTGTTCGAGGCGCTGCTCGAGCGCGGGGTCATCATCCGCGACATCGGCATCGCGAACCACCTGCGCGTGAGCGCGGGCACCGAGGCCGAGACGACGGCGTTCCTCGAGGCGCTGGCGGCCGTGGGCCGACCGGCGACCCGCGGCTAAACTGAGCGGATGACCACCGTCGAGCGTCCTGCCCGCACCGCCTCCCTCAGGCGGGAGACGAGCGAGTCGAGCATCGAGCTGTCGCTCGACCTCGACGGCACGGGGACGTCGGACATCCACACGTCCGTCCCGTTCTTCGACCACCTCCTCACGGCGTTCGCGAAGCACTCGCTCACCGACCTCACCGTGCGCGCGTCCGGCGACATCGAGATCGACGTCCATCACACCGTCGAGGACATCGGAATCGTGCTCGGCACGGCGATCCGGCAGGCACTGGGCGACAAGGCGGGCATCTCCCGGTACGGCGACGCGCTGGTGCCCCTCGACGAGGCCCTGGTGCAGAGCGTCGTGGACATCTCGGGGCGCCCGTACCTCGTGCACACGGGAGAGCCTGCCGGCTTCGAGCTGCACCTCATCGGCGGCCACTTCACGGGATCGATGGTGCGTCACGTGTTCGAGGCCATCGCCTTCAACGCCGGCCTGACGATGCACGTCACGGTGCTGGGCGGCCGCGACCCGCACCACATCGCTGAGGCGGAGTTCAAGTCCTTCGCCCGCGCCTTCCGCGCGGCCAAGGAGTTCGACCCCCGCGTATCCGGCATCCCGTCGACGAAGGGAGCGCTGTGAGCGTCTCGTCCGGTACACCCCGCGTCGCCGTGCTCGACTACGGCAGCGGCAACATCCACTCCGCCGTCAAAGCACTCGAGCTCGCGGGCGCCGACGTGTTCCTCACGAGCAACGCGAGGGAGGCGCAGGAGGCGGACGGGCTGCTGCTGCCCGGCGTCGGGGCTTTCTCGGCCGTCATGTCGGCACTGACGAGCGTGCGCGGTCAGGCCATCGTCGACAAGCGCCTCGCCGGTGGGCGACCCGTGCTCGGCATCTGCGTCGGCATGCAGGTGCTGTTCTCCCGGGGGGTCGAGCGCGGCGTCGAGACCGAGGGTCTGGGTGAGCTGCCCGGCGTGGTCGAGGAGCTGCGGTCGCCCATCGTGCCGCACATGGGGTGGAACACCGTGGAAGCGGCGGAGGGCACGGCGCTGTTCGACGGCATCGAGGACGAGCGCTTCTACTTCGTCCACTCCTACGCGGTGCAGGACTGGCTGCTGCACCCCGAGCCGCCCTTCCCGAGCCCCAAGGTGACCTGGGCGGACCATGGCGGGCGCTTCGTCGCAGCCGTCGAGCTCGGCCCCCTCACGGCGACCCAGTTCCACCCGGAGAAGTCCGGCCCGGCCGGCATCCGGCTGCTCGCCAATTGGCTCCGCACGCTCCGCTAGGTCTATCATCGCCACCGGCCCGTGCACTACGAACAAAGGCGACAATGAGCGAGTTCACCAGGACCCCCGGTCTGACGCTGCTGCCGGCGGTCGACGTCGCGGGCGGCAAAGCCGTTCGACTCACCCAGGGGGAGGCCGGCTCGGAGACGAGCTACGGCGATCCCGTCGACGCGGCGAGCGACTGGGCCGACCAGGGCGCGGAGTGGATCCACCTGGTCGACCTCGACGCGGCGTTCGGGCGCGGCAGCAACCTCGGCATCATCAAGAAGGTCATCCGCGCGACCCGGGGCGTGAACATCGAGCTGTCCGGCGGCATCCGCGACGACCGCTCCCTCGACACCGCCCTCGAGTCCGGCGCCAAGCGCATCAACCTCGGCACGGCCGCCCTGGAGAACCCGGAGTGGGCCGCGCACGTCATCGCCCAGTACGGCGAGGCCGTGGCCGTCGGCCTCGACGTGCGGGGCACGACGCTGGCCGCTCGCGGCTGGACGCGCCAGGGCGGCGACCTGTGGCAGGTCATGGACCGCCTCGAGGAGGCCGGCTGCGCGCGCTACGTCGTGACCGACGTCACGAAGGACGGCACGCTCGAGGGCCCCAACGTCGAGCTGCTGCAGCAGGTCATGGACCGCACGCACCGCCCCGTCATCGCGTCCGGTGGCATCTCGTCCCTCGACGACCTCGCGGCCCTGCGCGAGCTGGTGCCGCAGGGCCTCGAGGGCGCCATCGTGGGCAAGGCGCTCTACGCGGGCGCCTTCACGCTGGCGGAGGCGCTGGACGTCGCCTCCGACTGATGTCGGCGGTGCACGGCGCGGGCGGCGCCACGGACTCTGCCGGACGCCCCTGGGCCGGCCGCTCGTTCGAGCACGCCGCCGCGTCGACGGATGACGGCTCCGCGCCGCCGCTCCTCGTGCGGGCGCTCGCCCGTTTCCGCGCGGGCGAGGTCGACGCCTCGGCCGTGGTGAATGCGGTGCGCGAGTCGCGCTTGCTCATCCCGCTCGTCGCCGCACTCGGCGAGGCGGGGGAGGGGGCGCACGGGCACACGGTCGACAAGAGCGCCGAGCTGTCCATCGTCACGGTCGCCGGTCCCGACGGTCGCAGCGTTCTACCGGTGTTCAGCTCGGTCGACACCATGCGGGCCTGGAACCCCGCCGCGCGCCCCGTGCCAGCCGACGGGGTGCGGGTCGCCCTCGCCGCGGCGAGCGAGCGCACGGACCTCGTGGTGCTCGACCCGACGTCGGAGTCGGAGTTCGTGCTCCGCCGTCCCGCCCTCTGGGCCATCGCGCAGTCGCAGCCGTGGACGCCGAGCGCCACGGACCCGGCCGTCGCGGCGGCTTTCCGGTCCGCGGCGGCGGGGGAGCCCGCGGTCGGCGGCGTCCATGTGTCCCCGGGCGACCCGGACGGGCGGCTCGCCGGCCCCGAGGTCGTGGTGCGCCTGGCCCTCGTGCCGGGCCTCGACCGGCCGTCGCTCGACGCATTGCTCGCCCGCCTGCAGTCGCGGTGGGCGGCGGACGAGACGATCGCGACCCGCGTCGACAGCATGCGCGTCGCCCTCGCGACCCACACCCCCGCCTGATCCGTCCCGAACGCAGGCTCGCTCACCGGGCTGACCCGCCGTTCCCCGCGTCAGCCCTCCTCGCCGGCGTCTGCGAGCCTGTGCTGCGCACAGCAGCGGGCGGCGCCACCGGCGGTCAGCTGACGGGGCCGGTGTACTTCTCGCCGGGGCCCTGCCCGATCGGATCCGGGATCGCGGACGCCTCGCGGAACGCGAGCTGCAGCGAGCGCAGTCCGTCGCGCAGGCTGCGCGCATGGTGGTCGCCGATCTCCGGGGACGCCGCCGTCACGAGACCGGCGAGGGAGGTGATGATCTTGCGCGCCTCGTCCAGGTCGGTCTGCGACTCCGGATCGTCGGCGAGTCCGCACTTCACGGCGGCGGCGCTCATCAGGTGCACGGCGGTGGTCGTGATGACCTCGACCGCGGACACCTCCGCGATGTCCCGCACGTAGTCGCCGTCGGCGTCCGCGCCGTCCTCGAAGCCGATGGGCCCCACGTCGTCGCTCATGCGTTCCTCCTACTGCAGGGGGTGGTGCCGTCTCCGGCGTGACCTGATATAGTTCTCATGGCTTCCGGCGTTTTGTTGCGCCGGTACGAAAGTGGATGTTTCCCACCCGCGCTTGACCGCTTCATAAGGTTACCGGGTCATTGCCGCTCCCCTCGACGGGAGTACGTGTGCGTGCGAGCGCCCACCGGCGAAGCCCGTTGCACCGGTCCGCCGGGGCAGCACGGTGAAATCTCCTCTTCCGGCCCGTGGACGGCACCCGTCGCCACGGGAGCAGGCATCGCAATCAAGAGGAGTCATTCATCAGCGATCCCCGTACCAACGACCGTATCCGCGTTCCTGAGGTTCGCCTCGTTGGCCCAGCAGGCGAGCAGATCGGCGTCGTGTCCATCGACGTCGCCCTCCGGCTCGCGCAGGAAGCAGATCTCGACCTCGTCGAGGTCGCACCCAACTCGAAGCCCCCCGTGGCCAAGATCATGGACTACGGGAAGTTCAAGTACGAAGCCGCTCAGAAGGCGAAGGAAGCGCGCCGCAACCAGGCGAACACCATCCTCAAGGAGGTGCGCTTCCGGCTGAAGATCGACAGCCACGACTACGAGACCAAGCGCAAGCGCGCCGAGGGCTTCCTCAAGCAGGGGGACAAGGTCAAGGCCATGATCCTGTTCCGCGGTCGTGAGCAGTCCCGTCCGGAGCAGGGCGTGCGCCTGCTGCAGAGATTTGCCGAGGATGTGTCCGAGTTCGGCTCCGTCGAGTCCACTCCGACCATCGACGGCCGAAACATGGTCATGGTCATCGGCCCGGCGAAGAACAAGTCGGAGGCCAAGGCGGAGGCCAACGCAAAGCGCGACGCCAACAAGGCGAGTGCACGAGAAGCGAGAGAAGAAAACAATGCCTAAGCAGAAGACCCACTCCGGGACGAAGAAGCGTTTCAAGGTCACCGGTTCCGGCAAGATCATGAAGCAGCAGGCCGGCATGCGCCACAACCTCGAGGTCAAGTCGGGCCAGCGCAAGCGTCGCCTCAACGAGGACCAGGTCCTGTCGGCCGCCGACAGCAAGATCGTCAAGAAGCTCCTCGGCAAGTAGGCCGCACGGGCGCACGACATCGGGCGCCCATCCGCCTCACCGACCGGACACGTTCAGAAGGAAATAGGAAATGGCAAGAGTAAAGAGGGCTGTCAACGCCCACAAGAAGCGTCGGATCATTCTCGAGCGCGCCGCCGGATACCGCGGTCAGCGGTCCCGCCTGTACCGCAAGGCCAAGGAGCAGGTCACCCACTCCCTCGTCTACTCGTACCGCGACCGCCGCGCCCGCAAGGGTGAGTTCCGCCGCCTGTGGATCCAGCGCATCAACGCCGCGTCGCGCGCGAACGGCCTCACCTACAACCGCCTCATCCAGGGTTTGAACCTGGCCGGCGTGCAGGTCGACCGTCGCATCCTCGCCGACCTCGCCGTCAACGAGCCCGCCACGTTCGCGGCTCTCGTCGAGACCGCGCGTCAGGCCCTTCCGGCCGACACGTCGGCGCCCAAGGTCTCCGCGGCCTGAGTCAGCAGCACCCGCAGGACGGGGCGGCACCGGTTCCCCCGGTGCCGCCCCGTCGTCGTTTCCGCGCCGCCGGAATGGACTCCGCCGCGGGCTCGCCGGGCCCGGCCCGGCCGCCGAGGCGCCCTCGGTAGACTGGCGGGATGCTCGACAACGCCCGCTCCGCCAGAGTCCGCGCCGTGGCGAGACTGTCGACGAAGGACGAGCGCGCCGCGACCGGGTCCTTTCTGCTCGAGGGCCCCCAGGCCGTCCGCGAGGCCCTGGCGTTCCGGCCGGAGCTGCTCCTCGAGGTGTTCGCGACACCGACGGCGCTCGAGCGGCATCCGGAGCTGCGCGAGGCGGCCGAGGACGCGGACGTCGACATCGAGTACGTCACGGAGCAGGTCCTCGAGGCCATGGCCGACACCGTGACGCCCCAGGGCGTCGTCGCGGTGTGCCGGCAGTTCCCCACCTCGGTGCGCCGGATCTTCTCCGATCAGCCGCACCTCGTTGCGATCCTCGAGGAGGTGCGCGACCCCGGCAACGCGGGCACGATCATCCGGGCCGCGGATGCGGCGGGCGCCGATGCCGTTATCCTCACGGGACGCGCCGTCGACCCCTACAACCCCAAGGTGGTGCGCGCGACGACGGGGTCGCTGTTCCACCTTCCCGTCGCGCTCGCCCCCGAGCTCGCCCCGGTGCTCGCCCGGGCGCGCGAAAGCGGCCTCGCCGTGCTCGCGGCGGACATCAAGGGGTCGGACCTCCTCGCCGCGCGTGAAGCCGGCACCCTCGCCAGGCCGACGGCGTGGTTGTTCGGGAACGAGGCGCGGGGTCTGACGGACGAGAACCTCGCCCTCGCCGACGAGGCCGTCTCGGTGCCGATCTACGGTCAGGCGGAGTCGATGAACCTCGCGACGGCGGCATCCGTGTGCCTGTACGAGAGCGCGTTCGCCCAGCGTTCCACCGCTCCCCGGAGTGGCTGGAGCGACACGAATCCGTAACATGCCGTGCAATAGGGTGAGGTCATGGAGCCTAGCCACACGGCGGACACCGCCCCCGGCACCCCGGGCGCGGCGCCGGAGCCCTTGGTCGTCGTCTCGAACGTCAACAAGCACTACGGGGACCTGCACGTCCTCAAGAACATCTCCACCACGATCAACCGCGGCGAGGTGGTCGTCGTCATCGGGCCGAGCGGATCCGGTAAGTCGACGTTCTGCCGCGCGCTGAACCGACTGGAGACCATCGACGACGGCACGATCGTCATCGACGGCAGGGAACTGCCGAAGGAGGGTCGCGGGCTCGCGAAGCTGCGTGCCGACGTCGGCATGGTCTTTCAGTCCTTCAACCTCTTCGCGCACAAGACGATCCTCGAGAACGTGACGCTCGGCCCCGTCAAGGTGCGCAAGCAGTCGCCCGGCGAGGCCAAGAAGCGCGCCATGGAGCTCCTCGAGCGCGTGGGCGTCGCCAACCAGGCGAACAAGTCGCCCGCGCAGCTCTCGGGCGGGCAGCAGCAGCGCGTCGCCATCGCGCGCGCCCTCGCCATGGACCCGAAGGTCATCCTGCTCGACGAGCCGACCTCGGCCCTCGACCCCGAGATGATCAACGAGGTGCTCGACGTCATGGTGCAGCTCGCGCGCGACGGCATGACCATGGTCGTCGTCACCCACGAGATGGGCTTCGCCCGCAAAGCGGCGGACCGCGTGCTGTTCATGGCCGACGGCGAGATCCTCGAGGACACGACGCCGGCCGAGTTCTTCGACAACCCGAAGAGCGAACGCGCCCGCGACTTCCTCTCCAAGATCCTCACCCACTAGCGCAGGCGCCCCGAGGCTGGGGCGTCGACGCGAGGCGCGGACCCTGCACCACAGCAGCACCCAAGAGAAAAGGGAAACCCCATGAAGAGAAGATTCCTGACGGTCGGCGCCGCGGCGGTGGCCGTGACCTTCGGCCTCACCGGATGCGGCGCTCCCGGCAGCGCCACCAGCCCCGGCGCGGACGCCTCGGACGCGCCCGCCGAGGGCGAAGGCCCGTACTCGCTCGTCGTCGAGGAGAACCCCGAGTTCGACGAGGGCACGACCATGGCGGAGCTCGCCGAGGCCGGCGAGATGACGATCGGCACCAAGTTCGACCAGCCGCTGTTCGGCCTGCGGAACCCGAGCGGCAAGCCGGAGGGCTTCGACGTCGCCATCGGCGCGCTCGTCGCGTCGAAGCTCGGCATCCCCTTCGACAGCATCACGTGGACCGAGACCGTGTCGGCCAACCGCGAGCCCTTCCTCCAGAACGGCTCAGTCGACGCCGTGGTTGCGACCTACACGATCAACGACAAGCGCAAGGAGGTCGTCGACTTCGCCGGCCCGTACTACGTCGCCGGTCAGGCGCTCATGGTGCTCGCGGACGATGACACGATCAACGGCCCCGAGGACGTCGCGGGCAAGCAGGTCTGCTCCGTCGCCGGTTCCACCCCTGCCGCGACCATCGAGCAGGAGTACGGCGCCGTCGTCGTGCCGACCGACGTCTACAGCAAGTGCCTCGACCCGCTGCGCAACGGCCAGGTCGTCGCGGTGACCACGGACAACGTGATCCTCGCCGGCTTCGTTGACCAGAACGAGGGCGAGTTCAAGCTCGTCGACGGTGGAGCGACGTTCACCGAGGAGCCGTACGGCATCGGCATCCCGAAGGGCGACGAGGAGTTCCGCGACTTCATCAACGACACCCTCGAGGAGGCATACGACGACGGCACGTGGACGCGCCTGTTCGAGGCCACCGCGGGCAAGGTCATCGAGAACACGCCGGAGCCCCCGGCGGTCGACCGCTACTAGCAGGACCCGAGGTGCGGGCCCGCGACGCGGGTTCGCACCTCTCCCGAGCCCGCCAGCGCGGCACCGCGCCCGGTCGGCTCCCCCATCTCCTCGTCGCGGGCACCGTCCCGTCCCCACCACTTCCCGAAGGAGGTGCCATGAACGTCGTCGTCGACAACCTCGACACGTTCCTCCGCGGATTCGGGGGGACGCTCACCCTCCTCGGGCTCACCACCCTGTTCGCCCTGCCGTTCGGGCTCCTGCTCGCGGCGATGCGCGTCTCGCCCGTCGCGAGCCTGCGCGCCACGTCCGCCGTCTACGTCGAGGTGCTGCGCAACACGCCGCTGCTGCTCGTCTTCACCTTCTTCAGCGTCATCATCACGTACATCTCCGGCGCGTTGCCGTTCCGGACGGCCGCGGTGCTCGCGCTCACCATCTACACCGCCCCGTTCTTCGCGGAGGCGATCCGGTCCGGCATCAACGGCGTTCCGGTCGGCCAGGCGGAGGCGGCCCGCAGCATCGGCATGACGTTCGGGCAGACGCTCGGCCTCGTGATCCTGCCGCAGGCCGTGCGCAGCGTCGTGCCGCCCCTGATCAACGTCATCATCGCGCTCACCAAGAACACCTCAGTGGCGGGTGCGTTCTTCATCTTCGAGATGTTCAACGTCGGCCGCGAGGTGGCCAACGCGAACGGCAACGCCGTCATCGCGGTCTTCCTCGGCGTCGCGTTCTTCTACCTGATCATCACGGTGCCGCTCGGCCAGCTGGCCGACCACATCGAACGACGAGTGGCGGTGCGCCGATGACCAGTGTCCTCTACGACGTGCCCGGGCCCCGCGCCCGGCGGCGTTCGCGCATCCTCTCGGTCGTGACGATCCTCGTGGTCACGGCGCTGCTCGCCTTCGCGGTGGTGCAGCTCGCCCGGGCGGGACAACTCGACGCCGAGCGCTGGCTCATCTTCAACGACCCGCTGATCTGGCAGGCCCTGCTGCGCGGCCTGTGGATCGTCGTGCAGTCGGCCGCGACGGCCGCGGTGCTCGCCATCATCGTCGGCGTCGTCTTCGCGCTGCTGCGGCAGTCGGAGCTGCGCGTCGTGCGGATCCCCACCACGGTGGTACTGGAGTTCTTCCGGGGCATGCCGGTTCTGCTGATGATGCTGTTCATCTACCTGCTGTTCCCCATCGGCGCGTACTGGTCCGTCGTCGCGGCGCTCACCGTCTACAACGGCGCCATCATCGGTGAGGCGCTGCGCTCCGGCATGCTCGCCCTGCCGAAGGGGCAGCGCGAGGCCGGCCTGGCCATCGGCCTTCGTCCGCTGCAGAACCGCCTGCTCATCGAGTTCCCCCAGGCGTTCCGCAACATGCTGCCGATCATCGTCGCGCAGCTGGTCGTGCTCATCAAGGACACGGCGCTCGGCACGGTCGTCGGGCAGGTCGGCCTCGTGAAGGAGGGCGAGCTCCTGGCCGAGTACCTGGGGCGCTCGACGTACTACTTCCCGCTGTTCGTCGTCATGGTCGCCATGTACCTGGCACTGAACCTCCTGGTGTCCGCGATCGCCCGCCGCCTCGCGAGGCGGCGGAACCAGTCTGGAACGAGCACCGCGACGCCCGCGGACACGGGAACGGGCGGCGCCGCGGCTGCCGCACCCCTCGAGGGCGGCGCGGCGGTGGCCGGCGCCTCCACCTGATCCGCCTGACCCGCCCGGTCCGCCACCTCGAGAACAGGGTGGCGGACCGGTAGGTCAGATGCCGTAGACGCGCTCCGCGTTCTGCCGGCCGATCATGCGGCACACCCGGATCGCGTCCGCCTCGCTCCAGTCGCCCTCCCGCACCCAGGTGCCGAGCACCTGCGCCATGGACCGGCGCCAGAGGATGGAGCCGAGCACGTGCAGCTCCGAGAGTCCGAACGCGTCCGAGGAGTACAGCTGCTTCGCGAAAGCGCCGGACTCCAGCGACTCCGCGACGATCTGGCGGCTCTGCGTGCCAAGGTAGTTGAGCGTGAGGCCGACGTCGAAGTAGACGTCGTCGAAGGCCTGGGAGAGGTAGCCGGCCTCGCGATGGTACGGGTAGCAGTGCAGGAGCATGACGGGCGTGCCGGCCAGCGCGGGCTGGCGCAGCAGGTCGAGCAGCAGCATGGGGTTCGAACGATGCAGATCCATGTCGCGGTCGCCGAACCCGACATGGAACTGCACCGGGCGTCGCAACTCCGCGGCCTCGTGGATGCCGAACGCGATGATGCGGGGATCCTCGAGCCGCGCGGGGCCGTCGGACCCGGCCGCCCACGCCTCGACCGCGCGGCTGACCTCGGAGTCGGACGGGCGCGACCAGTCAACGTCGAAGCCCGTGCGGTAGGCGGCGATGGTCTTGTAGCCCACCACGGAGTCCTGCTCGCGGAGCGCGGCCCGGAACGCATCCGGGAAGCCGGCGGGGGAGGCCCCGTCGTTCAGCAGTCCCTCGGCGAGCACCTCGAGGCGCAGGATCTCCGAGCTCGGCACGCCGGAGTCCTCGGTCATCTCGGCCGCGGAGGAGATCGCGTTGCCCTTGAATCCCGTGTCGAGGTACCAGCGTGACGCCCCCGCCGCGGTCAGCATCGCCCGGTTGACCTCCCGGCGGGGGAGCGCCGCGCGGCCGGCCCAGTAGTCGTCAGCGCTCGCGTGCGGCTCGAGGCCGAGTAGCGGCGAGCACCACCGCCGGATGGCGAAGCCGAGCTGAGAGTCGAACTGGGTCATGAACGACGGGATCGCGTTGGTCGAGCCCTCGTTGATGGACTCCTCGAACTGTGCGCGCGAGATGTCCGCGGTGTAGCAGCCGTGCACGTGGTGGTCGGCCAGCGGCATGGTGCCGAGCGCGGCGGCGAGGTCGCCAGGCACCGGGTCCGTCAGTCCGGCCAGGACGTCGAGGTCCTCGATCGACGTGACCTCCCGCTCACCATCCGACATACGGTGCCACCTCTTCCTCGCTCACGACGCCGGCGATGGCGTCACTGATGGCGCGATCGAGCAACCCGACCGCGCGGTCGACCTCGTCGTCCGTGATGACGAGCGGGGGCGTGATCTCGAGCACGTTCCCGCCCACGTAGTACACGACCGCGCCGAGCTGCCACGCCCGGTACACGACGCGCTGCGCGAGGGCCCGGTCCGGTTCGAGTCCGTCCCGGTCCGTCACGAGCTCGAGTCCTATGGCGAGCCCGCGGCCGCGCACGTCGCCGATGCGGGAGGCCGAGCGCCCACCGTCGGCTCCCGCACCGCCCTGCACCTCGCGAAGGCCGGTCATCAGCCGGTCGCCCGCGACCCGGGCACGCTCGGCGAGGCCGTCCTCGACGATGGTCCGCAGCACGGCGCGGCCCACGGCGGTGCAGATGGGGTTGCCCGCCGTCGTCAGGAGGGCCGACGCGGGCGGGCTGTCCAGGATCGCGGCCGGGCCGACCGCCGCGGAGAGGGGCAGGCCGCCGCCGATGGTCTTCCCGAAGGTCACGATGTCCGGCTCGATGCCGTCGTGGGCGAACGCGTGCAACCGGCCGGGCCGACCGAGGCCCACCTTCACCTCGTCGCACACGAGCGGCACCCCGAACTCCCGGCAGAGTGCGTGCAGCCGGGCGAGGAAGCCGTCCGGCGGCACGACGAGCCCGCCGTCGGAGAGGATCGGCTCGACGATGAGGCACGCGATCGTGTCCGTAGCCAGCACCTCCCGGGCCCGCGCGAGGATCGCGTCGACGGTCGTGTCTATGTTCCCGGTGGTCGGGCGCAGCGGATTCGGATACGGCAGGAACACCACGTCGGGGTCCTGCTCGTGCCCCGCGTCGACCTGCTGGCCGGAGACCGCCATGGCGACGCCGACGCCGCCGTGGTAGCTGTGCTCGAACGCGAGCACCGTCCGGCGCCCGCTCGCGTGCCTGCACGCGCGCAGCACCACGTCGTTCGCGTCGGACCCGGCGTGCCCGAGGTAGACCCGGCGCTCGCCGGATCCGGGGACGAGCGCGAGCAGCTCCTCGGCGAGGCCCACAGAGTCGGGGTGCACGGCGGAGAGGCCGCCGGCCCCCGGGGCCGTGCGGGCGGCGCGGGCGACCGCCTCGACGACGGCGGGATGTCCGTGGCCGAGGCCCGACGCCGTCCACGTCGCCGACAGGTCGAGCAGCTCCCTGCCCGCGGGATCGAAGAGGGAGGATCCACGCCCCTCCACGACCTCGAGGGGGAAGAAACGCAGCTTCTCGACGCCCGCGATCACCGCGGCGTCGCGTTCGTAGAGCGTCGTCATCCGGCGACCGGCTCTCGCGGGTCGAGCTCCTTGCCGAGGGCGGGCAGGTCGAGTTCAGCGCTCAGCGCACGGCCGACGCGGGCGGCGATCCGGGACGCCGCGACCGCGAGCACCAGGCCGAGCGCGCACCAGTACAGGCCGAGCAGCGGCGCGGCGGCCGGGTCGGTCGCGTCCTTCACGTTGAACCAGAGCACCACCGCGATGACGATGGCGCCGAGCGCGGGCAGCGTGATGCCGAGGAGCCGGCCATGACCGCCGTGGATCACATCGAACCGGCGGCTGCCGGTGAACACGACCGCGGCGATCTCGACCATGAAGTACGCGACCATGAGGCACACGGCGCCCGCGACGGCGAACAGGAAGTACGCGTCGAGCGGCGCGTTGCCCGTGCCCATGACGGGCCAGCCGACGAGCGCGCACAGGAGGTTCGCGATCAGCGCGACCACGATCACGAGCCAGGTCGCGCGGCGGGGCCCCTGGGTCTTCTCGTGCAGCACGGCCAGCGACCCGGGTCCGAACCCGTCGCGGGCGAACGCGTAGATCATGCGGCCCGACGTCGCGGCCGTCGCGAGGTGGCAGCCGAACGCGGCGCAGATGGCCGTGAAGATGATGATGAGGCTGAACCAGGTGCCGATGTAGTCGTGGCCCAGGTCGCCGAGCGTGTTGCCCGACGTCTGGAAGCGCTCGAGACCGGCGGCGTCCGTGCCGAATCCGACGGTCTGCACGAACATGACGACGATGAACAGCACGCCGGTGAGCACGAGCGTGCCCCCCAGCGCGCGCGGGATGTTGCGCTTGGGGTCATCGGTCTCCTCGCCGAGCGAGGCGCAGGCCTCGAACCCGGCCCAGGAGAGGAACGCCGCGACGACGCCGGACAGGACCTGGGAGACGTCGACCCCCTCGAAGCTGAAGACGCTCAGGTCGAGGCCGGTCGTCGGCGCGCCGCCGTTGGCGAAGATCACGACGACGAGCACGACCATTGCGACGATGCCGACGCCCTCGATGGCGAGCAGCACCTTGGCGATGAGGGCGACATCCCGGCCGGCGAGGGCGAAGGAGATGACGGCGCCGAGGATCGCGATGACGGGCCACGGGAGCTGGAACGGATCGTCGTTTCCGCTCTGCAGCTGGGCGAGGAACGCGTTCACGAACGTCGCCGTGAGCGCGAGGGTGCCGATGGAGAACCCGACGTAGGCGCCGAGCATGGCGAACCCGGAGAAGAAGCCGGCGCGTGGGCCGATCGTGCCGCCGACGAGCGCGTAGGCGGAACCGGCGTGGTTCAGGTGGCGGGTGAGGCGCACGAACCCGTAGGCCACGAGGCCGACGCCGACGAGGCCGATCACGAACACGAGGGGTACGGACTTGCCGACGATGCCCACGAGGCCCTGGCCGTTCCCGGACATCGCGAGCGTCGGCCCGACGGTGGCCAGGGACAGGGCGAGTGCGGCCCAGAGGGGGAGGCGCCGCCGGATGACGCTGCGGTCGTGCTGTTCTACTGCCATGGCTCTCTCTCCGATGGGATTGGGGGGAATGGGACGGTGCGGGTCAGGACGACCACGCGAAGCGCACAGCCTCGGCGATCTGCTCCGCGGTCAGCGAGGCGAAGACGGTGGCCTCGTGCCGGCGGACGGCGACGACGCCCTCGAGGATCTCCGGACCGAGGATCCGCGCCGCGAGCGCCGACCCCTCCAGCGTGCGGAGGATCGAGTCGTGGTCGGAGTCGAGGGCGAGCGAGGCGTCCGATCGCCCGGCGGGGTCCGTCGCCACCTCGGGCGGCAGCGGCAGTCCCGCCTCGACTCCGTGCAGCGCAGACCCGAGCAGCGCCGCTGCGGCGAGGTAGATGTTCGCGGTGGGATCGACGACCTTGAGCTCGACGTTCGCGCCGTGCGGGTTGCCATGCGTCGCCGCGAGGAAGCGCACGGCCGCCTCCCGGTTCTCGAGCCCCCAGCAGACAGCGGCACCCGACCAGTGACCGGGCTTCAGCCGGTGGGCCGAGAGCACGGAGCCCGCGTAGACGCCGAGAAGCTCGGGGAGCCCGGCGAGGATGCCGGCGATGGCCGAGCCGCCGTCTGCGGTGATGCCGTGCGGACCGTCACCCCCCGCGAAGAGCGGCGCGCCGTCCCTGCCGAGCGACAGGTGGAGGTGGGCGCCATTGCCCGTGCCGTCGATCCAGGGCACGGGCGAGAACGATGCCGCCATGCCGTGGCGGGCGGCGACGATGCCGATGAGCGTGCGGGTGAGCACCTGCCCGTCGGCCATGACGACGGGGTCGGCCGGGGCCAGCGACACCTCGAACTGGTCGACGCCGTACTCAGCGTGGATCTGCTCCGGTCCGACGCCCGCAGACTCGAGGGTGGCGGTCAGGTCGACGAGGAACGCGCGGTTCGCCACGACGGACTGCATGCCGTACGCCGCCCACGCCGGACGCGGCAGGCGCTCGCCGTCGGCGGTCGTCAGCGTGAACTCGAGCTCGGTGCCCATGGTCGCGGTGAGGCCGAGCTCGTTCGCGCGGCGGGCGACGGCCGCGAGCCTGCCTCGCGAGCAGAGGGGGGAGGCGGTGCCGTCCTGCTCGTAGAAGTCGGCGGGCCCCCAGGCGAGGCCCTCGTCGATGCGCCGCACGCGAGCGGGGTCGAGGCGGAGGCGGAGGTCGCCCGTCACGCCGATGGTCGACGTGAACGCGATGGCGTTGTCGACGCAGAACACGTTCCACGACGGCGATGCGCCCATGCCGGACTCGACGAAGGCCGGCAGCCGGCGCACCGGCACCCCCTTGCTGCGGGTGACGCCGGCGAAGTCGACGGCCGTGCCGACGAGCAGGTCGACGCCCGCGTCCTCGAGCGCGCTCGCCAGCGCGGCAGGCTCGACACTGGTGGTCCTGTCCATCGTCTCGTCCACGGGGGATCACTCTTTCGCCTCGGGTGCTACGTCGTGGCATCATCATGGGGCAGATTTGTTTCAAAGTCATTACATAGACGCGGCCTGTTACATTCGTTTCATTCGTCGCTCGCCCAGGGGGTTCCACCGTCATGTGCCGTCTCTTCGCCTATGTCGCGCCCACCGCGTCCGCCGCGGAGGCGGAGCTCGGTCCCGCCGGGGTCGAGAGCTTCGTCTCCCTCGCACAGGTGCACGGTGACGGCTGGGGCTGGTCGGGCATCGCGGGCCCCGGGGACGCCCCCGCCGTGCAGAAGTCCGTGCGCTCCGCCGCCGAGGACGAGGCGTTTCCGCCGGCGCTCGCCGTGCGGGCCCGCGCCGCGATGGTGCACCTGCGCTGGGCGACGCTCGGCCTCGGCGTGCAGGACGACAACACCCACCCGTTCCTGGCCGACGGCATCGCGTTCGAGCACAACGGGTCGCTGAAGCCGCTCGACCGGGTTCGCTCGATGCTCTCCGCGGGCAGCATCGGGGGCATGCGGGGCGAGACGGACAGCGAGATGTACTTCGCGCTCATCCGGGAGCGTGCGGCCACCGGGCTCCCGCTTGCCGCCGCGGCGCTCGACGCCGCCGGGCGACTGCGCGCCGCCTTCCCGTCGAGCAGCCTCAACGCGATCCTGCTCGACGCGGAGGAGCTCATCGTCGTGCACGCCTCGGCGGGCAGCGCCCTCGACGCGGAGGACATCGCGGAGATCCTGTCCTACGACCTGCCGGACGAGCACGCGGAGGACTACTTCGCCCTGCGCTGGCGGCGGAAGGAGGACGGCACAGTGCTGATCGGGTCGACGGGGGTCGCCGGTCCGGACTGGGAGGCGCTTCCGCCGGAGTCCGTCACCACCATCCGGCTCGCGGACGGGACCGCGACAACCGAACCGCTGCGCACGGTGGAAGCCCGGGTAGCCTGACCCTCGTGCCCGAGGAGAGACGCACCGTCGCCGACCTGACCACCGACGCGCTGCCGGTGCTCAGCCGCGCCGAACGCCAGGTCGGCCGGGTGCTGCTCGCCGACTACCCGAGCGCCGGGCTGTCCACGGCCGCCGGTCTCGCCCAGGAGGCGAGGGTGAGCCCGCCGACGGTGCTGCGCTTCGCGCAGAGCCTGGGCTTCAGCGGCTTCCCCGACCTGCAGCGCGCGCTCCGCGAGGAGCTGCGGCTGCGCTCCTCCGGCCCCATCACGCGCATCGACGACGACGCGGTCGCCGGGGGGTCCGCCAGGGACACCGTCCTGCACTTCGCCCGCGCCCAGGCGGACCGGGCGGTCGAGTCGCTCGCGCGCATCCCCGAGTCGTCCTACGAGTCAGCGGTCGCCGCGCTCGCCGATCCCGGCAAGCGCATCGTTCTCGCCGGCGGGCGGTTCTCCTACCTGCTCGCCTATCACCTCGGCCTGCATCTCGAGCAGTTGCGGCCGGGGGTCCGCATGATCAGCGACCCGGACGGTCGCGATCTCGGTACGGTGCTCGACCTGAGCAGGCGGGATGTGCTGGTGCTGTTCGACTTCCACCGCTATCAGCGGAGCGCCCAGGAGCTGGCCACCGCGGCGCAGCGGCGCGGCGCGACGCTCGTGCTCGTCACGGACAGCCTCGCCTGCCCCATCGCGCCGCGCGCCGACGTCGTGCTCGACGTCACGAGCGACGCGGGGCAGACATTCCAGAGCATGTCGGCCGCCTTCCTGCTGACCGAGCAGCTGCTGGCGCTCATCGTCGACCGGATCGGGGAGCCGGCTCGCACCCGCCTCGCGCTGTGGGACCGGTCCCGCGACGCCGAAGTCCTCCCGTAAGGGGACCCGGAGGGCGTGTCCGGGACGCCGTACACTCGGTTCTCGTGTCTGAGCCCACGAACATCCCCGAATCCGATGTCGCGCAGGCGGTGGATGCCGCGCTGGCCGACATCTCCGCCGCGACCGATTCCGCCGCCCTCCGCGCCGCCCGGAACGCGCACGTGGGCGAGGGCTCCGCGCTCGCCCGCCTGAACGCCGGGCTCCGGGACGTGCCGAAGGATCAGAAAGCCGCCGCGGGGAAGCTCGTCGGCCAGGCCCGCGCCCGCGTGAACCAGGCGCTCGCCGCCCGCGAGGCGGAGATCGCCGAGATCGAGGCGGCCGCGCAGCTCGCGGCGGAGGCCATCGACGTCACGGCGCTCCCGTCGCGCTGGACGCCGGGCGCCCGCCACCCTCTGCTCACCCTCGAGGAGCGCATCGTCGACATCTTCGTGGGCATGGGCTGGGAGCAGGGCGAGGGGCCGGAGCTCGAGAGCGAGTGGTTCAACTTCGACGCCCTCAACTTCGACGCGGATCACCCGGCCCGCGCCATGCAGGACACCTTCTTCGTCGACCCGCCCGAGTCGCACCTCGTGCTGCGCACGCACACGTCGCCGGTGCAGATCCGGTCGCTGCTCGACGGCGAGCTGCCGGTGTACCGGATCTCGCCCGGCCGCGTCTACCGAACGGATGAGCTCGACGCGACCCACACCCCGGTCTTCCGCCAGGTCGAGGGCATCGCGGTCGACCGCGGTCTCACCATGGCCCACCTCCGCGGAACGCTCGAGCACTTCGCCCGCGCGATGTTCGGCGAGGATGCGCGCATCCGGCTGCGCCCCAACTACTTCCCGTTCACCGAGCCGAGCGCCGAGATGGACGTCTGGCACCCCGGCGCCAAGGGCGGGCCGCGGTGGATCGAGTGGGGCGGCTGCGGCATGGTCAACCCCAACGTGCTGAGGTCCGCGGGCATCGACCCGGACGAGTACACCGGGTTCGCCTTCGGCATGGGCGTCGAGCGCACCCTCATGTTCCGCAACGACCTGAGTGACATGCGCGACATGGTCGAGGGCGACATCCGCTTCTCGCAGCAGTTCGGAATGGTGGTCTAGAGGCATGCGTATCCCCATCAGCTGGCTCGGCGAGTACGCCCTGCTGCCCGAGGACGTCACCGCCGAGGACATCCACGCCGCCCTGGTGCGCGTCGGCCTCGAGGAGGAGGACGTGCACCGCTTCGAGGTGACCGGCCCCGTCGTCGTGGGCCAGGTGCTCGAGGCCACGCCCGAGCCGCAGAGCAACGGCAAGACCATCAACTGGTGCCGGGTGCGCGTCGCGCCCGAGGGGCGGCTCGCGGCCGACGGCGGCGCCGACGTGCGCGGCATCGTCTGCGGTGCGCACAACTTCACGGTGGGCGACAAGGTCGTGGTGACCCTGCCCGGCGCGGTGCTGCCCGGCCCGTTCCCCATCGCCGCGCGCAAGACCTACGGCCACGTGTCCGACGGAATGATCGCGTCGACCAAGGAGCTCGGCCTCGGCGACGACCACGCCGGCATCCTCGTGCTGTCCTCGATCGGGCTCGATCCCGAGGTCGGCACGGACGCGGTGCGTCTGCTGCACCTGGACGACGAGGCGGTCGAGGTCAACGTCACGCCGGATCGCGGGTACGCGTTCTCCCTCCGCGGCATCGCCCGCGAGTACTCGCACTCCACGGGCGCCGCGTTCACCGACCCCGTCGAGCGCGTCGCCGTCGACCTGCAGGGTGCGCCGCCCAGCGGCTTCTCCGTGACCGTGGAGGACGGGGCGCCCATCCGCGGCCGCGTCGGCTGCGGCGTCTTCGTCACCCGCACCGTGCGCGGCATCGACGCCACCCGGCCGACGCCGCCGTGGATGGTCGCCCGGCTGAAGCTCGCGGGCATCCGCTCGATCTCCCTCGCGGTCGACATCACGAACTACGTGATGCTCGAGCTCGGGCAGCCGATCCACGGCTACGACCTGGATCGGCTGACCGGGGGCATCACCGTGCGCCGCGCACGGCCCGGTGAGACGCTCGTGACCCTCGACGACCAGACCCGGAAGCTCGACCCCGAGGACCTGCTGATCACGGACGGGTCCGGCGCCATCGGCCTGGCCGGCGTCATGGGCGGGGCCACCACCGAGATCTCGGGTGCCACGACGAACGTGCTCATCGAGTCCGCGAATTTCGACCCGGTGTCCATCGCCCGTACCGCCCGCAGGCACAAGCTGCCGAGCGAGGCGTCCAAGCGCTTCGAGCGCGGCGTCGATCCCGCCGTGGCGACCGCCGCGGCCGCACGCGTCGTGCAGCTGCTCGTGGAGCACGCCGGCGGCACCGCCGACGAGCTCGGCTCCGTGCTGGACGAGTCCGAGTCTCCCGCCGCCATCGCGCTGCCCGCCGACTACGTGACCCGCCTCATCGGCGTCGACTTCTCCGCGGACGAGGTGCGCGGCACCCTCGAGGCGATCGGCGCAACGGTCGACTCCGCGGATGGCGGCTACTCGGTGACGCCGCCGACGTGGCGCCCCGACCTCGTCGACGCCGCGAGCCTCGCCGAGGAGGTCGCCCGCATCGTCGGGTACGACCGCATCCCGTCCGTGCTGCCCGTCGCTCCTCCCGGGCGCGGCATCACGCGCGAGCAGCGTCTGCGGCGGAAGGCCGCGGACGCCCTCGCCGCCACCGGCGCCGTCGAGGTGCTGAGCTACCCCTTCCTGTCGCGGGGTGCGAACGACACGTTCGGCAGCGCGACCGGGGATGCGGTCCCCGCCGTGCGGCTCGCGAACCCGCTCGACGTCGAGGCGCCGTTCCTGCGGACCTCGATGCTGCCCGGCCTGATCGACGTCGCGCGCCGGAACCTGTCCCGCGGCAGCACCGACCTGTCGCTGTACGAGATCGGGCTCGTGTTCCGTCCGGAGCCCGGTGTCACCTACGGCCACGAGACCGACCTGCCCCTCGGCGGCGCGCGCCCGGCGGACGAGACCCTCGCTCAGCTGAACGCCGGCATCCCGCCGCAGCCGCGCCACGTCGGCGTGCTCGTGACCGGAAACGCCGTGCCGAAGCAGCCAGGGCAGGCGGCCCTCGCCGCCGGGGTGGCGGATGCGCTGACCGCGGTGCAGCAGCTCGCCGCGTCCGTCGGCGCGACGGTGCGGGTCAGGCAGGGGCAGCACAAGGCGCTGCACCCGGGACGCACCGCGGAGCTCGTCGTGGACACCCCCACCGGCGCCGTGCCCGTCGGGTTCGCGGGGGAGCTGCTTCCGGCTCTCGCGCGCGAGCTCGACCTTCCGCGCGTCGTGGGAGTCGCCGAGGTGGACCTCGATGCGCTGCTCGAGCACGCGCGTCGCGAGGTCGTCGTGACCCCGATCGTGTCGATGCCGGCCGCGACCCAGGACCTCAGCCTCGTGGTGCCGATCACGGTCCCCGCGGCCGACGTCCTCGCGACGGTCGTCGAGGGTGCGGGGGAGCTCCTCGAGCATGCGCGACTCGTGGACGACTACCGTGGCACCGGCGTGGGGGAGGGCGAGAAGTCGCTCACGTTCGCGCTGCGCTTCCGCGCGACCGATCGCACCCTCACCGCGGCCGAGGCAACCGAGGCGAAGAACGGGGCGATCACGCTCGCCGCTTCCCGCTTCGGTGCGACGCTCCGCGACTGATCCCGCTCGGTCCTCCTCCGCGGGCGCGGTGCCCGGATCGGCCGTCCCTCCGCACTTCTCGTCCCTCCCGCCCGTCCCGCGTCGCTGCCGTCCCCATTCGCTCCTGCCCAGGCAGGAGTGTCCTGCCCAGCTTGTAGCCGGGCAGGATGCCTCTGCCTGGGCAGGAGCGTGGCGGCCGGGCAGGACCGGTGAGCGGTGAGCGGAGGCGGGGGGCCCGGCCCGCGAAAAGCGGGGGCGTCGGGCGGCAGTAGGTTGGATGCATGACTTATTCGGCGGCCGTCGCGGGCGGGAGCGGATACGCGGGTGGCGAGCTGCTGCGCCTGCTCGCCGACCACCCCGAGTTCGAGGTGCGCACCGTCACCGCATATTCGAACGCCGGCTCGCGCCTCCTCGACGTGCATCCGCACCTGCGCAGCTACGGCGACCTCGAGCTCGTCGAGACGACGGCGGAGAACCTCGCCGGGCACGACGTCGTGTTCGTCGCCCTGCCGCACGGCAAGTCCGGCGCGATCACGGCTGAGCTCGACGCGGAAACGCTCGTCGTGGACTGCGGCGCGGACCACCGGCTCACGAGCGAGAGCGCGTGGGAGAGGTTCTACGGCGGTGAATTCTTCGGCGCGTGGCCGTACGGGCTGCCGGAGCTGGTGCACCTCGACGCCCCGGAGGCCCAGCGCGAGCACCTGAGAGGCGTGAAGCGCATCGCCGTGCCGGGCTGCAACGTCACCGCGATCACGCTCGCCCTCGCGCCCGGCCTGAAGGCGGGCGTCATCCGCGCGGACGACATCGTGTCCGTCCTGGCGGTCGGGCCGTCCGGCGCGGGCCGCGCGCTGAAGACCACCCTCCTCGCGAGCGAGATCCTCGGCTCCGCGAGCGCCTACGGCGTGGGCGGCATCCACCGGCACACCCCCGAGATCCAGCAGAACCTGCAGCTCGCGGGCGGATCCCCGGTGACGATCTCCTTCACGCCCGTGCTCGTGCCCATGGCCCGAGGCATCCTGGCAACGTCGACCGCGAAGCTCGAGCCGGGATTCGGCGCGGCGGACGTGCGGGCGGCATGGGAGCTGGCGTACCGGGACGAGCCATTCGTGCACCTCACACCGGCGGGGGTCTTCCCGAGCACGGCGGATGTGCTCGGCTCGAACACCGCGCTCGTCGGCATCGCGATCGACGAGGCGGCGCAGCGCGTCGTCGTGGTGTCGGCCATCGACAATCTGGGCAAGGGCACCGCGGGCGCGGCGATCCAGTCCGCCAACATCGCGCTCGGCCTGCCCGAGACGACCGGACTGCAGAGGAACGGGGTGGCGCCGTGAGCGTGACAGCAGCCAGAGGATTCGTCGCGGCGGGTGCCGTCGCCGGCTTGAAGTCCACCGGCGCGAGGGATCTCGCGCTCGTGCAGAACCAAGGCCCGAGCCAGGCCGCGGCCGCCGTGTTCACGAGCAACAGGTGCAAGGCGAACCCCATCCTGTGGTCCCAGCAGGTCATCGCGGATGGCACCGTCGCGGCCATCGTGCTCAACTCGGGCGGCGCCAACTGCTACACCGGCTCGCGCGGGTTCCAGGTGACGCACTCCACGGCCGAGGCGGTCGCCGAGCAGCTCGGCATCTCCGCCGGAGACGTGCTCGTGTGCTCGACGGGGCTCATCGGCGAGCAGCTGCCGCTCGACAGGCTGCAGAAGGGCGTCGGCCTCGCGGCCGGGTCGCTCTCGGAGTCCGGCGGCGCGGACGCCGCCCTGGCCATCATGACGACGGACACCCGGCCGAAGCAGGCGGTGCACCGCTCCGCCGAAGGCTGGACGATCGGCGGCATGGCCAAGGGTGCCGGCATGCTCGCTCCGGGTCTCGCCACGATGCTGGTCGTGCTCACGACGGATGCCGACCTGCCCCCGGCCGACCTCGACGCCGCGCTGCGCGCCGCGACGCGTGTGACGTTCGACCGCCTCGACTCCGACGGGTGCATGTCGACGAACGACCAGGTGACGCTCCTCGCCTCCGCCGCGTCCGCCGTCGTGCCCGCGGTCGATGACTTCACCGACGCCCTTACCGGTGTCTGCCGTGATCTCGCGCTGCAGCTGCAGGCGGATGCCGAGGGCGCGAGCCACGACATCGCCATCGAGGTCGTGAACGCCGCAACGGAGCAGGATGCCGTGACGGTGGGCCGCGCCGTGTCGCGCAGCAACCTGTTCAAGGCGGCCGTGTTCGGCAACGATCCGAACTGGGGCAGGGTGCTCGCCGCCGTCGGCACGACCGACGCGGCCTTCGACCCGTACGGCATCGACGTCGCCATCAATGGCGTGCAGGTGTGCCGGTCGGGCGAGCCGCACGAGAGCCGTGACCTGGTCGACCTCACGCCGCGGGCAGTGCACGTGCTCATCGACCTGCACGCGGGGGCCGAGACCGCCACGATCTGGACGAACGACCTGACGCACGACTACGTGCACGAGAACAGCGCGTACGCGAGCTGAGGATGACGGAGCCGACGATAGACGCGACAGCAAGCGATCAGGACCAGGCGCGGGAGAAGGCGGCGACGCTCATCGAGGCGCTGCCCTGGCTGATGCACTTCCACGACCGCATCATCGTGGTGAAGTTCGGCGGGAACGCCATGGTCAGCGAAGAGCTCACCCGCGCGTTCGCGGAGGACATCGTCTTCCTGCGCTACGCCGGCATCCGCCCCGTGGTCGTCCACGGTGGCGGACCCCAGATCTCAGCCATGCTGAAGCGCCTCGGCATCGAGTCCGAGTTCCGCGGGGGCTACCGCGTGACGACGCCGGAGGCCATGGACGTCGTCCGCATGGTGCTCACCGGCCAGGTGAGCCGCGGCATCGTGGGGCGCATCAACGAGCACGGCCCGCTCGCCGCGGGCATCTCGGGGGAGGACGCCGGATTGTTCCGCGGCCGGCGCCGGTCCGCCGTCGTGGACGGCGAGGAGGTGGACCTCGGGCTCGTGGGCGACGTCGTCGAGGTCGATCCCGCCGCCGTGCTCGCGCAGCTGGCGGCAGGCCGCATCCCCGTCGTCTCCTCGATCGCCCCGGACATCGACGAGCCCGGCCGGTCCCTCAACGTCAACGCGGACTCGGCGGCGGCATCCCTTGCGGTGGCGCTCGGCGCGGAGAAGCTCGTGGTGCTCACCGACGTTGCGGGGCTCTACAGCGACTGGCCGAACCGGGAGTCCCTCGTGTCGGTCATCGGGGCGGATGCGCTGCGCGAGCTGATCCCGGGCCTCGAGTCCGGCATGATCCCGAAGATGACGGCGTGTCTCGAGGCCGTCGACGGGGGAGTCGCGAAGGCCGCCATCATCGACGGCCGCATCCCGCACTCGATCCTGCTCGAGATCTTCACGCGGAGCGGCATCGGCACGGAGGTCGTGCGCCATGAGTGACGACCTCACCACGGCGAGCCCCCCGAATCGGCACCACGCCCCGACGCCGGACGAGGTCGCCCCCTGGGCCGACCGCTTCAGCTCCGCCATGATGCGCTCAGCGCCGCCGCCCCTCGCGATGCTCGTGCGAGGCGAAGGGGCCTGGGTCGAGGACAGCGCGGGCAGGCGGTACCTCGACTTCCTCGCCGGCATCGCCGTGAACTCGCTCGGCCACGCGCACCCCGCCCTCGTGGAGGCCGTGAGCAGGCAGATCGCGACGCTCGCGCACGTGTCGAACTATTTCGCCACGCCGTCGCAGATCGAGCTCGCGGAGCGGCTTCGCCGGTTGACGGGTGCGGGGGACGGGGGCCGCGTCTACTTCGGCAACTCGGGAGCGGAGGCCAACGAGGCCGCGTTCAAGCTTGCCCGCCGCAACAACGAGTCGGGTCGCCGCACCCGCATCCTCACCCTCACGGGGTCGTTCCACGGTCGGACGATGGGGGCGCTCGCGCTCACCGGTCAGCCGGAGATGCAGGCCCCCTTCCTGCCGATGGCGGGCGGCGTCGAGCACATCGACGCGACGGTCGAGGCGCTGGAGGCGGCGGTCGACGACACGGTTGCCGCCGTGCTGCTCGAGCCGATCAAGGGCGAGGCGGGGGTGGTCGAGCACCCGGAGGGCTTCCTGCTACGGGCGAGGGAGCTGACCCGCGAGCACGGTGCTCTGCTCATTCTCGACGAGATCCAGACGGGCGTCGGTCGCACCGGTCGGTGGTTCGCGTACCAGCACTACGGCATCGAACCCGATGCCGTCACCGTGGCGAAGGGTATCGCCGGCGGAGTGCCGCTCGGCGCCATGGTCACCTTCCCGCGGGCGTCGGACCTCCTGCAGAAGGGGCAGCACGGCAGCACGTTCGGGGGAAACCCCCTCGCCACGACGGCAGGGAACGCGGTGCTCGCGGAGATCGAGTCGGCCGGCCTCGTGGAGAACGCCGAGCGCAGGGGAGCGCAGCTGCGCGAGGTGATCCAGGGCCTCGCATCCCCTCTCGTGCGGGAGATACGGGGGCGGGGGCTGCTGATCGGTCTCGGTCTGGCCGAGCCGGTGGCCGCTCGGGTCGCGTCCGCTGCCATGCAGGAGGGCCTCATCGTGAACGCGCCCCATCCCTCGAGCATCCGCATTGCGCCGCCCCTCATCATCGGTGACGACGAGGTGGCGGAGTTCGGCATCCGCTTCGGGGCGGCCCTCGCCCACCTGGACGTGCCGTGACCGGCGCGAACGCATACCGCCCGGCACGACACGCCCGGGATGCCGTGCCGAGTTGCAGAGCGTTTCGGCGCTGCGTAAAGTACTTACTTGTCACCCCAAAGGTGCGGGAAAGCCGCTGAGCTTCCCGGCCTCAAGTGGGGACGACCTCCTCCGATCGGATCCGACGCTCTTGCGAGCCACAGATCGATTGCGTAGGATGGGACGTCACTTCGACAGTTTCCCTCACCCCGAAAGGGCTCGGATCGCAAGATTCGGTTCGATCGGCTGAGTTGACGGGGAGTGCGACGTGGTGTAAGATTAGGAAGTTGCCTCGGAGGAAGCCTTGTTTAGGGTGGATTCGGGTGCGTCCGTTCCTTGAGAACTCAACAGCGTGCACAATGTCAAATGCCAAATATCCTCGGCAACTGGTCCTTTGGGGCTGGTTGGTGAGATTCCTTTGGATTAGATAATGAATGTCAGTTGATATTCGAATTTGGTCAGAACGAACTCGTGTGCATGGTTACCGATTCCCGGTGCTGTGTGCGCATCTAGATGTGTCGGCTGCCTTTTGGGGTGGTTCGGCGATCAAGCATTTATGGAGAGTTTGATCCTGGCTCAGGACGAACGCTGGCGGCGTGCTTAACACATGCAAGTCGAACGATGAACTCCAGCTTGCTGGGGGGATTAGTGGCGAACGGGTGAGTAACACGTGAGTAACCTGCCCCTGACTCTGGGATAAGCGCTGGAAACGGCGTCTAATACCGGATATGACAGCCGACGGCATCGTCTGGTTGTGGAAAGAATTTTGGTTGGGGATGGACTCGCGGCCTATCAGGTTGTTGGTGAGGTAATGGCTCACCAAGCCTACGACGGGTAGCCGGCCTGAGAGGGTGACCGGCCACACTGGGACTGAGACACGGCCCAGACTCCTACGGGAGGCAGCAGTGGGGAATATTGCACAATGGGCGCAAGCCTGATGCAGCAACGCCGCGTGAGGGACGACGGCCTTCGGGTTGTAAACCTCTTTTAGTAGGGAAGAAGCGAAAGTGACGGTACCTGCAGAAAAAGCACCGGCTAACTACGTGCCAGCAGCCGCGGTAATACGTAGGGTGCAAGCGTTGTCCGGAATTATTGGGCGTAAAGAGCTCGTAGGCGGTTTGTCGCGTCTGCTGTGAAAACCGGAGGCTCAACCTCCGGCCTGCAGTGGGTACGGGCAGACTAGAGTGCGGTAGGGGAGATTGGAATTCCTGGTGTAGCGGTGGAATGCGCAGATATCAGGAGGAACACCGATGGCGAAGGCAGATCTCTGGGCCGTAACTGACGCTGAGGAGCGAAAGC
>Ga0210040_10000546_pt1 | contig 62872 bp, 63 predicted proteins | sample CryGeyCG12114_NA_FD_185462 | JGI IMG/M metagenome (GOLD analysis project Ga0210040, IMG submission 185462) | Groundwater microbial communities from aquifer - Crystal Geyser CG19_WC_8/21/14_NA (SPAdes) (version 2) | ecosystem: Environmental > Aquatic > Deep subsurface > Groundwater | place: USA...
ATTGGATATAGGATATATATCATAGTTAGTACTGTTATCGTCACCGATACAATTAGTTACAATCATGATAAGGAGTTTGTATATGAATATGAATACCTGAAAATTTGAATGCAACGTGTTTAGGCTACAGGGAAAGGTTTTGTATGCAAGCAAATGCATTACTTGGTTGGGAAGATTCATGAGCAAATGAAGAATTTGTGAATTTAAATAGCAACTACGTGTTCCAAACTGTGTTTTAACATGTAATGAATGAGGACAGGGAGATAACAAACAATGGATCATCATTATCATCAGTTTACGGCAGATCATTTCAGTGACTGACGAAGAGAGTGTTTTGATATTTCGTTCTGTCATAATCGTAACCTCGTGTAAAACTGAAACAAATGATTGGGCACACGCAAAGTTCATAGCTCTGTGAGTAGTTAAATTAGTCTCGTGTATACTGTATAGTTAGTCAGTGAGTGTATGAAAAAGAAAACATCCTCGGGAATATTTCCGTTCACAGAGTAAGTAAAACGATAGTTAGTGAGTCACCGATTGAAATTGAAAATGGAGAAGCATCTTTTCGTTTCATGTGCGCAGTATTTCTGTCATTTGATATCAGTGGTAGTGAAAACTACATAGGGGAGCACACGAGACACGAAGACAGGAAATTATGATTGCTTTATAACTTTGTAATGTGTGTAAACTAACTGTTCTAGCTTTAAATCATGTTTTGTGGTTAAACCACCCCAGTCTGACTGAACATGTTTGTTCAGTTACAAAACAAAAGTAGCAGCAGTGGTGTTGCATTATAGGTCGTTTTAGCAATTTATTGAATTTCACGTAACTTCACTACCAAATGCAATTCATCTTGCATCCTAAATCCTAAGTATAATGAAACGGTCCACTATAGTATTATTGTGGAAATGGCTAGAAAGTTTTTGAAAACCACACCTAGTGTGCGTGTTTTAAAGCTTACTTTTAGTTAGTTAGTTTGTACCAACCAATAGTATCATTATAATGCTCGTGCTACTCTGTAAATTCTAAACAGGTTAAATATCATCTTTTCTCAAAAAACTCAGCACAATACTTGTTCACTAACTAGCCAACTAAATCATCTTTTTTTGTTATTACAGAGTGTTGGGGACAGCAGTGTAAGCAGTAGCAGTGATAGTGCAACAAGTGCACGTGGAATTTCCCCCTCCAGATCGGACGACTCTCGATCAATTTCCCCTATCCCAGTGGTCCATAAAACCACTCACCGGTTGAACCAAACGGTCCTATCAAATTGCTCCAGTAGCTCTATTGGGAACCAAAGTAGTGTGCAAGGAAAAAATTCGACTTTGAAAATGTCCGCCCCAGTCCCCAAACCCAAAAAACGTGCTGCCCCACTACCCCCAGGAATGAATACGACCCTTGAGGAGAGTAGAAATAGTGTTAATAATAACCATTCGATGGAAAATGCTTCATCTATTGTTAGCCCTGTGAAACCTATGCCTAGGAAAAAGGAGGCACCCAAAGAACCTCCAAAAATTCAGCCGGTTGGTCATCAAACTATCAATCACTCGAGACAAAGTTCCGACAGCAGTGGCTATCATGAGTCCTCCGTCTTATCTGATCATCATCATGATAGTCATCATCAGCGTCTTGAAAGGTATGTTGTTGACCATCCTCCTTTTTTGATTGATCGGTTTTGTAGCGGTCCGTTTTTTTTTTGGGTGGCAATATTAGTGCATGGATAGTCATTATTAGTTAGTTAGTTAGTTTCGAGCGTACTCAATCAGTTTTATAGATGCAAAAGGACATGTCATTTGTTTTTGGCACGGTGAAATCAATTGGTTATAACAAGCTAACTTATTAACTAACGGATGAGTTCATTGGATTTGGTAGTAAGTTAGTTTGAGTATGTATCGAAGCATGGTAGGAATTCTTTATGGTTAAATATGGCGGTACACTGCAGGATTAGGTTACATGTTTGCAGATTGGAATGTTCAATGAGACAGGCTATTGCATTCCTCCGTGTAGGAATTCTCATCGATAAGGAAACTAATCTATAATTTGTAACAAAGCGTGAAGGCTTAAGCTGTACATTGTTTGTTGGCTGTAATCAGTAGATTGTAGTGTGGGTTTCCAGGATCTAAGAACTGTTTTCAATGTAACTTAACTTGTAGGGTTTGTATGTATAATGTTTGTAAGATCGGATAGAAACCGACATGTATGACATGTAGTACAAACATTATGCCCTGTTCGATGCAGGGATTTAGATTGTTGGATTTTGCAGTTAGCTACTGACTGATTGAATATTCATGAAGAGAAGGAATCCATGATTGCATGTCACTGCTGTAGCTATAAATTGCAACAATTAAGATGAACAGCTTGTAATGTGCAATTCTTCCAATTAATTTTCTATTCAAAACGCATGATGACTAAATAGCTATACATACGTGGGACGCTAGTCAACCGTTACACCGTCATATGCAATTATTCACAAGTGGAATAGTTGTGCTATGAAATATGATGATAGATGGTTAGTTTAGTTTTGTTAGTTAGTTTGTTAGTTACTTAGTAGCATCAAGCTTCAAACTGTCGCTCCATATTTTTTGTAGGCGATGACATGCTAAAGATAAAAGTAAATTTGCATGACAATTTTGCAATACTGTAAAATCGCGCTATCATAGTTAGTTAGTTAGTTGCCCAAGTCATTTTAGGCAATCGATCAATCGAGTTATTTATTTATAAAAGAGCTATCAACTCAGGGTTTCATTTTTTGTGATACTTGTTTACAGACAATCCTCAGGTGCTCCCTTAATCTCGAGACAAGTTAGCGGAAGCGGAACAAACTTAACAACCGTTCCCAGTGTGTCCTCATCTTCTTTGGCCTCATCCAATGGTGGAGGAAAGAAACGAAAAGCTCCGAGACCCCCTTCTTCCACAGTGCCACAAATATTGCAAGCTCAGCGAGAAATTGATGAAGATGAGAACTCCTCTGTGGGCAGTCGTTCCTCTGATGAGAATAGACAAAATTCAGGAAAATCTCCTTCATATGGAGAAGCTCGCCCACAGATTTCGGCTCGAGTTGACGTTCACAATTCCTCGGACCAACATAGTTCTTCCGAAGAGTGCAGTGGTAGTCCCTCCGAGTCGAGTTCCCCTGTCCCCCCTCCCTCTGCTGGTAATAATTTGTTGCAGACTAGTTCCACTACTACTGTTGATGAGGCGAGTTCGGCCAGTACTAGTAGAAGTAGCTCAGTTGCTCAAAGTAGAAATTCATCTCCACAACACGATCCCTGTACTGGTGATGGGGTAAATGGGGAAGCTTCTAGACCTTCCGGTAGTAATACTCCAGGTAAGAGTACAGCTAATGATGATAAAAGTAGTCCTAGTAGTAGCAATAGTAGTAGTACAAAATGTAAACCTTTAAAGATGGTAAATCGGTTTCAGAACCGAGGTAAAGATTGGGAGGCCTTTTTTGAAAACTTGGAAAACTGTTTGCAAAAGAGAGCTGAGTTTGTATAATTTTTGGTTGTGGTCAAATCTTTCTAGGTTGTGGGAATAGGAGAAAGTTTTGAGTTGCCAGATTTGTAGTGAAAAGGAATCAGTCTTGTTTGTTAGAATTTGCATGCCAGTTTTTTTGTTTGGCTGTGAGCTAAAGTTTGGATGAAAAAGTTCCGGTACTTGTGTACTTAAGTTTTCATTTTTACGTGTGAAAAAATAGTCTTCGTCTTGTGTAAACAGCGTTGCTCCTTTTTTCCACTGTTTTAAAGAGCAAACAGGATGTTTGCATTGCGAGTTTATTAGGTAGGATTTGATGAAGGAAGATAGACTGCATGGATGTTAATATTACTAGCCTTTCTATCTGTGCCTGCCTGCAGAGTTTTAAGACGTGACTGAAAACAGATTACTTAGTTTTAGATAGGAACGTAGGTAGCATTTACAACCGATTGTATGTGAGTTGATAGAGCAACTGGTGAAAGTTTTTTTCCTGTTTTTAACGAGCGCTACTTTCCTTTATGTACTTTTACGTGCGTACATGAAAGTTGTATCTATTAGAGGTCTTTATTAATATTTGTACATGCCATGTATAAAACTTCAACATCTTTTAAATCCTGTGTGAGATGAGCAACATGATATTTCCCTGTTGCATTAATCTTGATCCTTCAAGTACTTATTTACACTTATTCATGCTTTTGCTTGTTGCATGTACGTACTTGCGCACGATTCCTTACAACGCGCCTAATAGCTGGTGCTTCTTCCATGCCATTACCTACACCTCGAGCCAGAACGATGGAAAATCCTGAAACTGGTGAACGGCCGGTGCCAAAACCCAGACCAAAGCCTCGGCCTCTCAGTGTAGGGAGACTGATTTCCGAGAATCCTCCGATAATAAAGATGAAAGAGCCTGGGAGATACAAGCAAAATGTTAGTAAACCTAAAGCTTCAACAACTGCACAAAGACCTGAAGAATCGAAATCATTGGAACCAATTGCCGCCCGTCCATCCACCCAGTTAAGGAACCCATTGTCCCAAGCTGGCGTGAAAGTGATACCAGACAATGTAATAAAAGAGCGAGCTGCAAGAATGGCTGCGATACGCGCATCCAGCAATCATGACGAATTGGATGATGATTGCGTTCCACCAGAAAGTAGTGAGAACAAGGGGAAAAGATTGAGTAGCCAAACTAAAGTGAGAGCACCACCTTCCCTGTCCAAGTCAGAGTACACAGGGAAAGAGAGTGTACGAAGTTTGCAAGATTTGAATGAGAAAATGAATCTAGCCAAAGAGAAGAGAAAGAAATCCATGGAGTATGACTCTGACAATCTAGACATGGATATAGAGCTGTTTGAACCGAAAAAAGATGATAAGGAGGAAGAGAGGAAAAGTTCTTTGTATTCTAATAACAGTCAATTGTCTTCCGCTTCTTCGGGTGAGACGGACCAAAATGAGTTGCGAAATGTTGGGCCTGCTGCCATGCATCGATGGAATAATTCCGCTTCGCTCAATCAGATTCGGGAAAATAGTCCGGTTGTAAAACGTTTGGCTCCCACTCCTAGTCCTCAGGACCAAAGTAGTCGTAGGGAAGTTAATGATGAGAATGCTTCTTCACTTTCTTTTGCTCCTACTGTCACTTACAAAGTACATGGGAAGACACTTGTCAAGGTTGGTGTTGAAACGTATGCTAACAACCAGACTACCAGGGATTCAGGTGCTAACATTAATATACCTTTGATGGGCATGATTTTTGGTGTGCTTTTTGTACAATGTGTCCATGTGTGTGGAATGCTTGCTGTTTATTTTTTGCAAATAGTTTTTAAACTCCTGTAGTTATTGTTTTTATTATTTTGGGTTGTGCTTTATGTTCTTGTGCATATGATTTGTACTTTACTCACTAAAATGATCGCAAACTGATTCTTGTTGACATCCTTTCATTCTTTGGCTTCTTCATGATGAATTTTTCTTGGCATATGCATACTCTGATTTCTTATGTTAGTATTATCACTGTTTGTTGTTGTACAGTTATGTTTTTCTTTTTTGGATCATTCGATTTGTTGGTTTCGTCATCTGCACTGCATCTTTTTCATTCCTTTTGTGGTGTCCCACACATGACAAAATGCACTCTGAACACGTCCATATGTGATTTCCTCTGATGCACGTACAAGTTTTGTGTGTAGGTTGGTTGGGATGTTCATTTTTGTGATGTGAAAGTTTTAATGGACCGTTTTATTTTGTGTGGGTGTTTATAGATAGTGTAAGTCCGGATTTCACGGATGATCCTCGATCCCGATCTTCGGGGAGTGAAGTTTCTTACACGGATTCGGGCATTCCAGCAACTGCTAATGTGACACCGTCGCCTGTGGATTTTGACACTAATGATGATGCGGAAAGCCAATCGAAAAAGGTAATTCCCCCCGAAAATAAAACTGGATATTGAACGTATCATGTGATGGGAAAAGTTGTACTTTTTCGACCTCGGCGTTGTGTAGCCAATTCCAAAATAGAATCTTTTATACGCTGTAGTTAGAAACTTGTGCCGGAAGATATTAACTTTTCTTTCCTTTATAGAATCCTTTATCTTTGAGTTGTGAATCCCTTCATTCCAACCCAAGTGAACCCACACATGAATGGAATGAATCATTGGGGAAATCTACTGAAAAAGATGCAGAGGTGAACATTCTATATATTAAAGCCTTCTAGGGCGCTTCCATGTTAGTAGCTTTGCTTAGCTTCATTAACACGTTTTATTTTCATTACAGCCGGATGTGGATAGAACAACTGTTCAGCCTGTATTGAATGCACAATCTAATGAGCCCTCTAATGATCAGCCTAAGGAAAGTAGTGATGATGATGATGAAATAAATGTACTAGTCAATAATTCTACTGATGCTGTGGATGGTAAAATAAGGGGAAATCTAAATTCCCAGCCTGAGGAAGATAATAACGAAGTTGATGAGAGTTCTACTAAATTGGCCAAGAAATTATCAAAATCTGAATCATTCTCACACAAGTCTGAGTTTGATGATTTGGGTAAAAAACGTAAAGGTTTTGCCCAGTCAAAAACAATGATAGGAGTTTCAAGGAGTTCTTCTTCTGAAGAGGACTTGCCTTCATTATCTTACAATGATGAAGGCGAAGTGAAATTGAGAAGTTCTGGGGGGAGCCAGGACAAAGGGAAAACTATGAGTATGATGAATGTAAGGAAACATGATGAAGAACAGAGCGATGCTGCAAAGTTAGAAGCCAAGTTTGAGCAATGGAAAGCGGATTTTATTAAGCAGCAGCAATTGAGTCAAGACTCTAAAGATGAGGAAAATGAAGTGACTGCTGGACAGGTAATGACATCAACATGACGTGAAGTTTGTTAGTTAGTCAATTATGCATGATTTTAAGATTGTATACAAACTCTGTCTTTTAATTATGATAGTGGCATTTAACAATGGTTCGAAAGTTTTTATCACTGATGTTAGTTAGTTGACAGGAAAATGAGATGTGCGCATCATATGTAATTCAATTGATAAAGTGTTGCTTTTGTTATGGAGAGATTGAGTTCCTACTTGGGCTGATAGTGAAAAGATACAAGCAGGAATAATTATTATTCTGTTGCTGGTTGGTAGTTAGTCAGTGAGTCACAAAAGCAGTAATATTTATACCTTGTACAAGGTGAATATTTTATTGCTGGAGAACACAAGGTGATTTACAACCCTGGGCTGTCTGTTTGATAATCTAAATACATTAAATAGCATGGCAGATGTTATTCGGGTTTTATCATGCTTGGGCCGTTATCTGTGTTGATATGATCTATGCCTTATTCCATATTGATTATTCACATTTTATATTGACATACCAAATAATTACGGTTTTATAAGCAAGTGTGGTCGGATTTTTCAAGGGTTTATTTGTAGACTTTATGTACTTACATAGTGCAGGCAGCAGAAAAGCTTGTTTTTTCAATTTGTGAGTGTATTGTTTAACAAGACAAGTTAGCAGGGATGTAATATTTCTTATATGTGATATACATGACTTGTATTAGTAAAAGTGGGGAAATATTTTATTGGAAGATAAATTGAATCACAGGAGAAGCAGGAAGAGTATACAGAGGAAGGGAAAGAAAATGAAAACGTAGTACTAGCAGCTGAATCTTCCTCTTTTGACCCAAATACTTCAAATACATTGGAATCGGAGAGTGATAGTGAAGACAATGTAGTGAATCAGACAAAAGGACATGATTCAGATGCTGAGCTTGAGTGCCATGAGGAGAAAGCCGTGACTGTAGAAACGCCCATCCAAAAATCTTTGGAATCAACGCATGCTGAAAAGAGGTATGTAAAAAAGCATACATATGGATGCGAAACCGAATTGGGAAGGCATTAAGTGTCAATATGGAACAATACATCCCAAATTGATGCCACTTTCGACTCTACTTTAATATAATGCATTTGATAAGTCATTGTATTATCTTGTTTCAATTAATTTTCGAATGCAACACGGTTAGTACATGCCGATTTATTATAAATTTTTGTCTTATCAAGCTCGTTTTTCCCAAAAACCACTTCATTGGCCAGTAAAGAAATGTTCAATTATTATTGAAAAAATGCACTTGAATTTTTTTTATCTGATTCTTTTATGCTAGTTGAAATGCCGCTTATCTCTGATGAATAACTTTTTGCAGCTCGAATGTAGATATGGATTCGGTACACATTCGTCCAAAGCTTACCAAACAAGCTACAGCTCCTGCCACGTACAGGTATTCTGGTCCCCCTTCTGTGCAAATCAATACTTGGAAATCCACTGGTCGCTCTATAGTTTCTCTGAAAGAGGACTCGGACTATGTCATTGGAGTTGGTCAACAAGATCCCAAAGTGAAATCTCCTGCTCTCCCAACCAGTACATTAGTACACAGCGAATCGGTTAGTAAATCTTCCAGTCCAGCGACAACCCCAACCGTAGCACCGGCACCACGTCCAGCTCAATATACCCCAAAAGTGTCCACGGGCGAGTCCCAAAAGAAACCACCATTGATAAAATCCGCTAGTTTGGCCAGTCCAGTCAATATGAGTATTATTACTAGTAGTAGCATCAATAAAGCTATATGGGAGGAGCCTACTGATCCACAGAGCACAACCGGTATGAAAACAGTTTTGTCCACGTGGCAGAAAAAAGTTGAAGAGACATCCAAGGCTCCTACCCCCAAGAAGTTTCAAAGACATTCCTTTATTAGTAAGGATCAAGATCATCCCCCAGAAATAGACTTGTATGGACCATTGCCATCCGAGCCGGTGCTGTCGAAAGCCCCTGTGGTCATGTCTGTGGAGCCGAAAGTGACCGTTACTCAGACCACGGGCAGGACAATGGTGAATATTAAGAAAATGGAGTCTGGTGGTGTGCTTGCAAACGAAGAATCCAAACCTGTTCGGCCCATTTCGTTCACGATGAGTAATTTCGAATCCAGCACTTTGCCAAGACCCAGTAAGGAGAGGAATGGAAACAACACAGACCCATCTATTGTAGATGTGGTGGACTCAGCCCAAAAGTACAATACGTTGCAAGAGCGGAAAAGTTTTTTCCAAGGGGTGAAACCTGTTGAGAAAAACGGGAAGGAAACACCTGTCCCAGCTGTCAATATGAAGAACAATATTGCCACGATTCAGAAAGTATTTGAAGCCCGTAAGTCCAATGGCCAGTCTCCTACATCTCCCAATGAACAGTATCCTGGCAGTAGACAAACCTTTGCACCAGTCGTAAGCAATATGATGAAAAATAGTGCTCCGGAATCATCCAACTCTTCTGTAGTTAGTTCTATGGATGGTCATGAGAGTCCAGGGAAGCTGAGTATTGGACAGCCATTATCTTCTACAATGATGGTCCAGAAGCTTTTGGGCGTGAAACAAAACAGTTTTGGTGGAGGACCGGAATCATTTAGACGGAGCCCTTCACCTATTTCATCCACTACTTCCACCGTGTCCAATTCAAATTCCTCTGAGCGCTTTACCCCTTCGCCTACTATTATGGAGGGTCCGAATCACTCCATCAGGATTTCCAACAAGGGTCCAATAAGTTCATCTGCCGGTGCCAAGAATATGAACGACAGCATTAAAAATGATGGAAATAAGGCAATCATTCTGGTTCATGGAGGATCATCTACAGATGAGATGGGAACATCCGGGAAAGTAAGCAATAGCATTTTCAAGCAGAAGTTAAAAATTGAGTCAGAAGTGAAGCCCGCTAAGAAGCAGATGGAGACTCCAGTTAAGACGAGTAGTGATAAAAAGGAGCTGTGGAATCAAAAAGCTGTAGTGGTGGAAGAATTGATGAAGAAAAAGATCCAGCCTAAAGAATCGACTGCTCAACTACAGGAACCCGCTTCTGTGGTCAAACGGATGAGTTTGCATTTGGATGATGCGGCTTCATCCTCCAGCAGGAAAGAAAGTTTCGCTAGTAGGAAGGAGAGCTTGACCAGTACAAATGATGTTCAGCAAGGAGAGAGTAGGAAAATGAGTGTGAAAGGTGGAGCTGGCCCACCTCCTGCACCCCCTTTGCCCACTCCTGAGGAATTAAGGACTGTAGAACCAGCCAAAAGCAATAGTTTGTCCAGCATTGGCAAGTCAAAGTCTATGTCGTCTATGGGAAGTAATAAGAATCCTGCGAGTCCTACTTCTGGGGCAATGGCTGGTGTTTTGGACGCTATTAAGAACTCTAATGGGGAGTTTAAATTGAAAAGGGTAAGTTCTAGTTACAGCTATAGTTAGTATGCGTGATTGCTTTGTTAAATGATGGATGTTGATTGTGGTTAATTAAAATCTTAAGACTGAGTCGACTAATGGAGTAGTGAGCAAGAAACCTTTGCTGTCGCGAGGAGATTCATCTGATGCAGATCCAAGGGCTGGCATTATGGACGCCATTAAGAACTCTGGTGGGGAATTTAAATTGAAAAAGGTAAGATTTTTGTTATTGAGATTAGGGAACACTTTATGTGCATTATGTAATGTGTATTGATTTTTTTTTCGTTTTTTTTTCAGACCAATACTTCGTTCTTGCTACGCTGATGCATAATAATTAGTTCTGGAAGTTGGGGCCAAACCTGTTCGAGTTTAAAGGGATTTATTTGATGTATCGGACTTTTTTTGTCTTGCTTAGTTCTAAGTAATGTATGGCTCGAGTTACTTACGTAAATATAATCTTTATCATGAAAAATTTATTTTTAAATGGCTACTTAAGGTAAGTAATTGAGAATGTGGGTTTATCTAATCATTGTAAAGCTATATTACATTCTGTGTTTTAATATTACTAACCTAACCAGTGTTGTTGACTTGTATAGTGATAATATAATCGCATATGTGAGAAATGCTCATATAGTTTTCATTGACTTACTGAGATGTGTTTTTCCCTTCAAATATTATGTCTGTAGTTCAGTGTCAAAGCTCAACTTAAGTGTGGTTGGATCAATTTCGTTGATGGTGATGTAAGACATTGTAACTATATGTATATGGTGCGTGACATTTAGACACGTATGCATGTAAATTGTTGTTGATTCGTTATTTAATTGGGCAACTATGCTCTGATATGTTAAGTTTATAGCAGAAAAGACTTGGCATTCCTTCCTGTTAGTCTTACAAGTTAAATTGTACAAATTGCTCTTATCACTAAATAGGTTAATTTTTTGTTTGACCATACGTAAACAAACTGGAATAGCATGTGATTATAAATGTGTTTTGAAAAGAGAACAACGAATAAGCTGGTAAATGTCGTTATAACAATACTACTTTGAAAAGGCGATACATTCTAGAGCAAATATATGGCTGACAGTAGCCATTTTGAATTTTTGATTCTTGCAACGTTTTAACTCTATGTCAATCAGTTTTCGTATACATTGGCATCGCTTTAATGCCATTTGTTGGGAACTTTACAGCCATTCTAGTTTTAGAAAAAAGTTAAATGTCATTCCTTATGATAGATATTAAGGACGGATTTCGTGAGAGTATGATTACTTTATGTTATGATCGTAATGAAATAAGTTGTGCTACCTGCTACCTACATCTTCCGAATTTGAATAAAGTGATTATTCAATATCATATTTTTGTGATTTTTATTTTCACTTTGTGCTTATTCATACTTATCATAATAGAAAAGGAAGGAATACTTTACTCATTCATTGCAAACATCTGGGAGAAATAGAGCCCACTGTGGGCTTTCGAATGTATGATGGAGCCAATAGAAATGGTATTTCCTCTGATTCAGATTGTTGCGCTACTTTTTCGTAGCTGCTATTCTTACTTTTTGCACTGGACTTGACATATCGTGACTCACAAGTTGCATCCACCAACTCCTGCAAGCCTAGTTGTAATTTTTCAAACAAGTGAGTTGAACTCCGGGACTGGAAGCTGGGATAGTCATCCAGGACTACCATTGATAAACGGAGTTTTAAGCCTTCAGTCAACCAAGTGGGTTTTTTCGTTTCGCTGAATCGGTGAAAAATGTCAAACCACAATCCGTCCATTACATCTTTTTGAGTGTGATGAACTCTTTTTGTCCTCAGAGTGCACATTGCTCGGTCTGTGTGTTAACATTGTAAGCACTATAGCTTGTTTTCAAGAAACGGTAGAATAATGTTGTGCATTAATGCCAACGCTATACCTCGTATACATTTCACAGCCATGCCACCTTTATTTAACACATTTAGAGTGCAACAGCATCGTAACCCATCTTTATCATCTATGGGATCCAAATTTCGTAAAAATAAGCCCACACTCAGAATGTCCAAGTTTATATCTAAGCTACATTTCCTGCATTGTAATCTTGTCGTTACGTATCAGCTGGAACTGAATTTTAGTTGAAAAAGGGTTAAATTAGCTGAAAGTTACCAAGTTGAAGTCATAAAGCCGGATTTTTCATTCAAAGTGATATCTTCAGACTCCCACTTTTCCATTTGGAACACACCGGGCTTGAATATAGTGGATCCTTTTGCAATTTTCATCGTCACATCAATTCCGTGCATAGTCTGTATTATTTTTGCATGAGATGGTGGTTGTAAGTTGAATCAGATAACAAGATATGATGGTGACGTTTATGTTACATACACGGCAATCAAATTTATACCCTCTTTTCAATGGATCAAAAGTGGCTGTGGATATTTGAATTTCTGGGGCTGGACATTTGTCATGATAGTAGTTGTTGATAGGATCAAATATGACGGATAATGTCTCTTTTTTGTCTTTGATGAAAATTTCTTTCCTATCTGGTACAGCAAATATTCGCTCCACTGTTAGTGACATTACGAAATATTGGTTTCTGAGACTTGACAGAATATAAAATGAGCAGAAGTTTTTAATGCGATACGGACTGAAATGAGAAATGCAAAGACAACATTTTTTGCAACTCGTGAAATGCCTGTAAAGTGAAATTAATATGAGTCTCCATGAAGTTGGCTCGTTACCGTGGGAAAAAATTGTATGAAATCGCGAAAACTGCAAGGATTTACGTAGCCCCGGTGAAAAAATGTTACACAACTTTCATCATGCATGATATTTGTTAAAAATTAGGGGGCTGTTTATTTAGTGATAAATATAATATTTATTCAATTATGATGAATAGAATTCAATATGCAGTTAAGTCTCTGCATAATAATAGTGGGAGGCAGTGCCAACCAACTATATACATGAACGATGAATAAGTGAAAGTAGAATGGTACACTTTAGTGTTTAGTTGGAGAAGCCGCTAATTGGAAAAAATGACTGAAAGCAAGATGAGCAGTTATTATAGCACTAAAATGCAAACAATGAGATTTGAGTGGTGGTCCCATATCCTATAGTCCCCTAAATATAGACACAAGGAATTGAGCTCCACAAAAATAAACTTTCGCTAATTATTATAAGTTACTTTGAGCAATTAGCATAGGGTGTAGTTGTAATGCCATACTAACATTTTCTTTTGCATACACATCAATTCAGGTTATGTCCTATTCCTATATTTGTTATTGAACTTTAAATGTAAACTTCAAGTCGTAAAAAATATGGGTTTTTTTACTGTGTCATTCACAGTGGGCTTTGTGCTACACACTTCTGTTGTAAAAAGTCCCCATTGTAAGATCTTTATGGCTTCGTATATTTGAGCATAGCATTAATTATCATCACTCGATCACTCACAGTCACAAACAAACTTGCAAACAAAATATTTTCGCACGACTGCAGTTTTCATCCATGGGAATTTTCCTCTCATGCACTAATGCAAAGATTTGTCTATGCAATTTTAAGATTGCACTCAATGCAAATACTAAACATTACTAATCATAATCATTAATATCCCGTATTTGGAATGAGAAATTTAATCAAATTTTGCGAGCTCAAAAAACAACGTGAGTCTTTAATTTACAAACTCATGCCACCTAATAGGCACAACACAAATAATAGATTTAAGTTTGAACGCCAATCTATTTCTAACTAACTACACAAAGGAGTCAAAGTAATAAAAGTGCATTTTAGCATCTTGACTTTTGACCGATTTGGTTGAACACAAAATTCATGCCTGACTTGAGCTGTTAAAAATTCACTGGGCTTATTGCAAACCAACTAACTACCATACATAATTCTGTTGTATTGTGCATGTATTTATTTAGGGTGCCAAGATTTTATGCATTTGACTTGACTCAATCAGCAAACTGTGCAAGTTGACAATATGTCGGTCATGTAAAGACTCCATTTCATTAGCACCTCCTATCCTTTCTTTTCATTCTCTCAAGATTATCAAAAAGGGTTGCCCACAGGGGCTTCACTTGCCATTCATGCTTAGTTCATCACTCGTATAGCATATCCACGTGTATCAGTTACTAATACGAGCTCACTATGAATTTCTCAGTGTATTTTCGGGCAATATCATTTTGTATTTGTTCTCTCATGGTCATTTCTTCAGAGGCTCAAAGTTACTACAGTACAAACATTCCAGACCGTTTCAACATCGTGCCGGTCCAACCTCGTGTCCCGTTGGCAGCCTCCGAATGCACGAGTAGACAGGATATCCCTGTGATTAAGTTAAAAAGCATCAAAGTGGAAGTGCCATTGCAAGATGAGAAGAAAAACATTGTTTTCTCGAGATATAACATGATGAGTCGGAAACTACATAAAGAGAGTCGACGTGTCAAAAATGTCACCGAAGAATTCCCTGACCAATGTTTGGGGGAAGGGGGATTGCAAGAGTTTTTAGTCCCAGTACCTAATAGGACTTCATTCGTGTCCGAATTTTCTATAGAATGTTTTGACCAAGGTCTGGGGCCAGTAGAATGGGAATATAGTGGAATTGGGGTAATGTCAGCTTGAAGATTACATAATTAGCACAAACGGAAATATATTTTTGCATATACTTATTTTACAGGATTTTTCAGTCAGTCATGGGGGCGTAGTAGACTCATCAGAGGAAAATGAAGGCTCTAATATGAGACATATCCATATGCCCACAACATACAAAATGGTCTTTTCCAATTTCACTGACCAAATTGTGGGCAACTACAGTTGCCGAAGTATGGATTTCCCTGAGAAAGTTAATCATTTCTATTTGTATGCTCCAAGTAAGCGTAAAACACATATAGTGGATTGCAAATATGATGTGCTCAAAGAAAATTGCTAAGAGCTAAACGGAATTTAATTATTTTCAGGCCAAGGGAGACCTTATCTAGTTCAAAGAGGGAAAGTCATTAATGTAACAGCCGAAGAAACAAATCCGCATGTTACCTTGCCATGCATTGCCAATAGTCCCGATGCGAGAGTCTACTTGTTTAGGAAATTCATTATTTATCGACTGGGTCTGGTCATTTCCAAATATCAAATGCAGCCATTCCATATTTATGACCCTAAGCGGGGATTTATCATTGACACGAGCAATAGGGCTGTGAATCCATTTGGTGTTTACATCTGTACCAGTAGTTATGATATCAGAGATCCAATTGATAGAATTAAAATTAATCTGTTCCCTCCACAAAGTAAGCTTTTGCCTATATAGCTTGCAAATATTTTATTGAGAAGTTTAATAATTTGTTGTGTTCCTGAAATTTTAGGCTTTTCGAGAAAATCTGATATGCCGAGATCACCAATGACTCTGCTGGACATGGGACACAAAGTGGTTCAAAATTCACTGATGCGGTTTCGACATTTAGTCAACTCATTATTCATTTGAAGATGGGAAATTGAAGCCAAGTTGTTTATTGATCCGTTGTAAATACACAAATTATTATTGTTGATTTTTTAAGCAGCTATGCTTTCTTGTTTTTGTTATATCTTATTGTGGAATATATAAATACGGCAATATTTTTTATTAAAACTAGCATTTCATTTATTTCTAATGTATCACTACAAATAACATATAAAAATAAACATGGAGTGCGTGCGGTACAAGCACTATGGTTTTTGCCCCATTATTTAAATTCAGGAAGGACTTTGTAAGGATTCAGAATGCCATTTGGATCAAACAGTTTTTTCATTTTTTTCATCATTTCTACCGCCTCCTGTGATTTGGAATACGAAATGAAATCTCGTTTCTTAAATCCTAGTCCGTGTTCAGCGCTTACACTCCCGTTGTGCTTCGAAACCCATTCATACACAAATGGCTCAATTTTTTTTGTCACAGTGGCATCATAATCTGGTATTGTGATGTTCAGATGAATGTTACTATCTCCTAATGCACAAAGGAAGGGAAATGAATTATATTTTTGGGCACAATATGGATGCAAATATGTGGTCGTTTGTTCCAGCTTTCACCACATAAAATCAGCATAATGCATTTATTATACCTAAATGTCCATAGCCACAAACACGAGTTGCATCTCTTCCGAGTTGCTTTCTCATTTCTTCAACTAGGGTATCAAAACTTGTTAGTGGTATAGACAAATCGTATTTGTAGACGTAACCATCTTGCATTAAAGATTCTGCAATTCGTTCTCTCAATGCCCATATTTCCTGTGATAAAAAATTTCACAAATATACAGACGGACCCAAAAATATTGTAGTTTAAAGAAGTTGATTTGGCTTACAAGCATGTGACTAGGGCCAGAGGCTACAGTTCCATCGGCAACTATTTCTTTAGACATTATATCCTCTAGAAATGTGTTTAATTTTTCTTCATCATGTTTTCCATTCGATCCAGAGGATTCAATGAGCATATAAAATGGATATTTTTGTGATGTAGGTAATTTTAGATTCAAATTGCCCGTTACAGACTCCATGGCTAGTGCATCAATGTATTCACATGAAGACAAAATCTCTCCTAAATCTTCTTTAGCTTTTTTGAATGTTTGTAGGACACTTTCGAAACTATTCATTCCTATTTACATACAATGAACATTTAAATTAGACGCATCGCTTGAGTAAAATAAAAGTTTGCGCTGCTGGTTGAAAATTTGACAAACCTAAAAATGCTAAATTAATTGCAGATGGTTTAGGTGGACACTGTATGGCGACTTTAGTAACAACTCCCAACGTGCCTTCCGATCCAATAAATAAATGTTTCAAGTCGTAACCAGTATTATCCTTTTTCATACCGCTCATACAATCCATCACGGTACCATCAGCCAATACCTTGATTGTAATATTTTAAATTTCAGTCATTTTAATCACTCGCTCAGCTGTGGTTAATTGCAAAATTTCAAAGAAAATTAACTGACCGCTTCCACACCTAATACTGTGGAATGTAAACTCCCATAACGTAGAAATCGTAATCCACCTGCATTTGTAGAAACATTTCCTCCAATTTGACAACTTCCTTTGGCTCCCAAATCCAAAGGCATAATCAAACCTTGGTCCATTAAATACGTGTTTAGATTTTCAAGTATGCATCCGGCCTCACATGTTAACACCCCTATGTATATATTTATAACATATATATTAATTTCATGTAAATGCGCGTCTGCATGTGCCTCAATCAATTTCAAAGGTCCAAGCATCATCACAATCATAGCTATTGCGAGCATACTTTAAATGATATCATTTCATTACATCAAATTTAAAAAAAATAGATCAATTACCGGACCATTTGTCCAGAGAAATTATTTGATTCATTAGAGATGCTGAAAGTATGATTTCATCGAACACAGGGACGCTTCCCCCGACCAGTCCTGTGTTCCCAGCTTGAGGGCATACGGCTAACTTGCGCTCATTGCAGTACTTTAGAATGGCGGCAATTTCGCATGATGTTTTGGGTTTGAGGAGTAGTGCACTTTTTCCTGCGGGCAATGGAATGAATGAAACGAATGATTATTTGTATTTCATATTTCATTCTCCATTCAATCAACTGGAGCTCATAAGAAGGTCAAGCAATTAAAAAGTTAGTCGGCTAGTTGGTCAACGAAAAGAAAGGTTTAAAAAAGGGGGCAAACCTCGAACCATGTGAAGCCAGTCAACATTGTGGGATTCTAAATCGGACGGCTCAGTGACCACTCGATTTTCATCGAGCGCACTTTTAAAATAAGAAATATCGGCATCTTCAAGTTTGGCAAAACTTCCTCTTTTAACTACATCTTTGTACCGAACACTGGTAAGTTCTACATTGTTTGTTGTTACTTGAGCAAATGACCGAATGATAGTAGATTGCACCACTTTTTTGTTCAGATTTATGATTCTTCCAAATAACATTTTAACTCGTTACCGGGAAATCTAGTGATTACTTTATCAGTACTATGCGTTCAATTTTTCAATTGGTAATCAAGTTTTAGTTCAAAAACGATTGACTTTAGAATTTATATGCATTGTATTCTCTCGTATTTCTGTACGCTTCCTTATCAAGCAAAAGACTGCTTTGTGACCTTGAATCTGAGTCTGCGATCTATGTACCGTGCTTTTCTTGTGTTCGTTCATTGCAGTTTCAGATGGCTTTATCCTATAACTCTTTTCCATTTATTTATCTTCAGTTAGTCAATACTAATTTTTTCAGGTGTTTAGCATGTTGGCGTTATAAATTAGTATCAAGCGGACATTAAACTTGTAACATGTAGGCAAACTCAAGCACTTGTTGAAATTTAAAGCTTGCTACTTGCTTATGTATAGTATGTTCTTTTACTAATGTGCTGTGTGACTTACAGGAAAATATGGACCGACGATATCACCAAACAATTGTACCCGAGAATCCACTGTTCGTCCGAAGCACCGGCCGGAAACGTGCTGCATTTCGTGGACACCATAACAATAAGGGCAATGCATCATTGTGGACCAGGCAATCGGAAGACAATCAGGCCTCTGGCAAACGGCCTGGAAGGGATCGTTCTCCTGTTCAGAGGATTCTTCGAGTTAGACTTGATGAGTCTACAAACGATGATGATCTCCACACCAGACCATATAATGATCCTTCTGTGCGAAATGGGGGATTTAGTAACGATGGAAAAAAGTTAAATCGGGCACCTTCACCCCCGTTTAGTGGTAACAAGAGAAGTCCTCTAAAAGATGCATTCCTGCCTTACGGCGAAGGACCAAATGTTCATGAAAAAGCCTTTTTGAAGCGCATTAATCAAGTAGGAGGTCGTTTTCGCTGGTACAAGCTAACTAAAAACTTACATGGAGTTCCACTTGTGTGTATTGTCGTTGAGGTAAAATTATACCTGATTTTATATTTATATATTGGTGTTTCTCTAGTTATCATTATTGACGTGAATAGCATGATGTTTTATTTTATTTTTAGATTGAGTACAAAAACAAAACTGTAAAATCTTACGGACCGTACACTACCGAATCTGATGCCAAAGAAACTTCATTTCAACAGGCAATGGACAAACTCAATATAATATTTGGGGAAAGTTCAGAGCATTCAGATTACAAAAGAGCTGATGCTTACTTTTATGAAAAAGACTCTTCTGAACGAGGTATGCAAAAATTTTAGAAAAATCTCATCTTTTAAATCTTTAGCTAATATTAAAGTGACTAGTAACCATCTTACTTGTTATCAGCTTATCACATCACACAAACCAATGTTTTTTTAAACCATTAGACTCTGGGTTTGAAGCTGGTCGACGACCACCAACTGCTTTACCTAACCCTTTGCATCGAAGAAAGGAAGCACGAAAAGAGGTGAACATTTTTGAAGAATATGATGCAGCTCCTGTTGGACCCCGAGAAAATCGATCTCATCAAACTACTCGTGTCGCTTTGATGCGTGACTCTGAGGTCACGGAAACAGGAAGATACCATAGTAGTTCATTGATTCAAAATGATGACTTTAGTTATAAGTCTCCGTTTGATGACAATAGAAATAAGCGGTGCGAAGCTGAAGACGACAATGACGAAGAAATGTACGCAAATAGATTTGATGGTACCGATAATTCTGAATCACGTGTACCAATTCGAAGAAATCAACCAATGGATGATTGGAATAATCAAGACTCGGCTCCTGCTTTACGATGGGAAACTTCAGCAGAAAATCCCTGGTCTGAGCTCAGTCATAATCGTACAAACGAGCCGTTATGGGAAATGCAAAATCCTGAACCAGAATGGATTCCTCCACCGGCTGCAAGACAATCGTTTGGCGAGGCTCAAGGACCAGATGATAGAATTTTACGTGAGCCCAGAGCTGGTATTCCGTTTAGGGATGACAGAATGAACAGCAACTTTGAAAGAAGGGATTTTTCCAGGGATCGGGGTCTAGAACCGCCAGAACGGGTTGAAACAAAAACTCGTGTTAGTAGATTTGATCGCCCGATGGAAAGGCCATTTCAAGATGCTCCACTGAATAAAAACATTGCATATAGCAGAGTAGATGAAGACATTTCTATCGTGCCTGAAAACGACAAGTTGGAGCGGGATCGACTTGATTCACATACTGTTCATGGACAAACATCTGTTAGAAGAGAACAAAATAATCACAACTTTAAAGTTCCTTTGCTCATGAACCCAATGAGCAAACCTGCTGCAGGAATTCCGTTTGAACAAAATGGCAATGGATTTCAACAGCCAACAGGTACTATGAAACAGACAGCATTGCTACCAACTCCTAATACTGGAAACCCTGAATCCAGTCGTGATCTTAGACACTATAATGAGCGTGCTCCATTTATTGAAAATCTAGCACATGGCTCTCGTCGTAACAGCCGGTTTGAAAATGCACAAGAAAATGTGCCTCGTTTTCGTAGTATGGGCAGCAAACCGGATGAGTTATGGGAAGACTATCCAAACAGCCAAGAAAACACTGTAAACTGGGTTATAAAAGATAACATTCCAAATCCAGCCCATTTTGACACTCGTTCTACTATTAATCAATCCAATTCAGTTATCAACCGAAGTGGAACTTTTCTTCGGGATATTGAAGGCACTTTCAATTCAAATTCTAGACACAGTCAAAGCAATGCTAGGCGTATGCCTTGGGAAATGGATCCCTGCAAACCTGTTGACGAACGGCCACATCAGCCTTTGCCATTTAACAGATTTGAACCTCCATCGCCCCTTGGATTTCAAACCCAGCGCCATATGGGTATGGGCGGAAATGTTGGGGAAACTGGAATCAATAAGCCGTTGGAATTCGTGCCCCGTTTTCAAACAAAGGAAACTGCTCAACCCCCTCCTCCACCTCCACCGGTTCCTACCGAGTGGGAACGGCAGTTGGCAGAATTGAGAGCTGATGCTGACGCTGCATATGCTTCTTTGAATGAGCCTCGTGTGCTTCCGACCCCTGGATCCGTGGAGACACGTCGTCCACTATTATTGGGATATGAGGAAGAAGACGAGGAGGAGGAGGACAATAATAATGGACTTTCTCAAGCTGTGAGTGAAGAAGATGCAAGGAGATATGGCTATGAAACTAACGTGGGCAGCAGAAATTCAACGAATATGAGTGGTCGTCAGAGTGTAGTATCCTCCGAACACGATAGCACTGTAGAATCCAATAACTATGGACCTAATGAGCTACGATTTTCAAAAATGGTTGCCGAATTTGGACTCTTTTTCAAGTGTACCAGACTTCCCAGTCAATCGAAGCATGGAATCGAGTATTATGGATATGATGTGGAGGTGAGTATTTGACTTTGTGCTGCTTACCGTCTTAAATACTAATTTTATTCATTGTGTGGGATGTGGGAAGGATTGTATATTATGTATTCGGTTGCTTTGAATTTAGTACTGGAGATGGAGCGAGCCTGTGTGCAGGGAAAAAGTTTGGGGTGCTTTTATACCTGATTTGGAAGCTGCTAGAGAGAATGCATTTGCTGTTGCACTTGCGAAATTGGAAAGTGATATTGAAGCTTTTATGAAGAAACAAAATGAATCTAATAGACCTAGACGTCGGCAAACCCATTCGAATGATGTGGAAGTTATTGAGGAAGGTTAGTACATCCACTTTAGTTTGTAAAGGAATTATCGGATTCACATTAATGGATTAATGATGAGAATTTTCTTTTGGTTTGCAGTCACTCCTCAAGCTGTAATTCCTAATGCCCCACCAGTTCGTTACTATAATCAGTCACGTCATGAAGAAGAACAAAGACCTCGAGGAATTTTGAAAAATAATAGATCCGGCCCTAAGGAGGGGACTTTGGAAAAAAGGAAAGAATCTTGGTCAGTATGGAGCAAAAGTAGTGATAAAGGATTTAGGCCCAAAAGTGCTTTTGGCGGTGGAGCTGGAGCTAGTACGCAAAGGGCTGGCAATTCTAGGATGTTGAATGATAAAGAATGGACTTGGCCAGGTATTTAATGTACGCGCTGATTCTAAGTCTGCTGTAGTATCTGAGCAAGACTGATACTATTTGAATTTTTGATTACTTCTTTGCTATGAACTTTTCATGTATTTGATGAATTTGATTGCCCGGGATAGGGCTTTAATATATAGCTTTTTTCATTTCAAACATATTTTGTTTATATTTATGTTTCCATTGTTAGGTTTTATTTTGTAATGGCTGCTATTTATTGAATTATTCCTCGCTCTGCCACCCATGAAATGAAATAAAATATTCAGTGAACTTCTTAATTTCGAACATGGCTAGTCTTGGACTTTACAGAGCTATAATGTAATTTTATGTATGATAACTAAATATTGTTTATATTGTTTGAAAAACAATAATTTGCATAATAATTTTTGATGAATCTATGTTGAAAAGCATAATCTCAATGTTTGAACTAACTAAATACACCTATGAAAGGCATATTGCAACTCGATTGGGAATTAATAGTTTGCAGTGTTTCGTACTCAAGTTTTGATATTATCATGGTTAGTTTATGTATGTTACATTGTTAATGAAATTAAGTGGAACATGTAATAAAATATTTAAAAAATAGAGTTTTCTGCAATTTTTATTCTGCATGAAAGTTTCACATAAACGTATAACTAACATGGGTTTGTTATCACTTGATCCCCAGTCATTTTGCTATATTGGAGATTCTTCAGTCGATAACTGCCGAAAGGGATGTCACATGCACACTGAACGTGCTGACTCTGTCTGACTTCTTTTTGAAGTGATGTGTGGCCTGTATACAAATAATTGGCATGCTCATGAAAGGAAGGGTGTAATTATGTAATAGCCTGGGAAAGTGGGTGCCCCCTTTGTGCTCTGAGGCTATTTAAAATCACAAGGTCCTCATCACTGTTGTCATTGCATTGTGTGTGTGCTGAGTGAGTGTTACAAACCATGTAATTGTAACGAATGTAGTCAAGTCAATGAAGCGTGCATATTATTACAGGGCTTATGGTACTTGTTCTCTATGCCAGCATATTCAATTGTATACAGGGACCCTGGGAAATTGCCTGCAAGCAAGGGATTCTTTCTACAACTATTTGATAGTGATCCCTTAAATTGAACGAAAGAGTCCCATCATTTCACACATAGCTGTTGCTAACGTATGGAAAAGTGACCCTCGGATTTCAATTCAGAATATGCGGTAGGGTCTAGACATAAGCTCATTTCATAGATTCCATGTTTGAGCTTTAGCTTATGGTCACATGAATAATAATGAGTTTTTTTGTAGTTATAGTAAACTGGAGAGCAAAGAATGCAATTTTGGCTGATTTACTTGCCTCAGTTAGTTTCGACCACTGATCGAAGAGTGACCACTTAATTCCTGTTGAATTGATGTTTGCATGCTGGTTAGATGTGAACGACTTAATTGGATCGTATTTAATCCTTTGACAGCATTGATTATTTGAATATGAGATTTGCATAGTTTATTTACCCTGAGAACCCAAGTCAATCTATTTATCTTCAAGGGCAGGAGATCTGTTGACAGATTATAGCAATGCATTATTTTAAAGAGATTGGAAATGAAAATGTAAAATGTGTATTTGCCATGCCAGTCTTTTCTTTGTCCATAATTTCTAACTACATGGGATATTCATCTGCAACCTTCTAACTCTGTAAGACAGATTTTCTTCAAAACTAAAGTCTATATAGTTAGTGTGGAATAAAATGAAGGATAATGTATTCATTGATGATGCAGTTCACATGCAGCTTACATTTTCGCCCAATGTGTTCAAATTGATTCAAATACATTTTATTTGCTCTCTCAACATCGCTCTCATTTAGTTGTTAATACCACACCACAATTGACCGCATGCTTGTACAATGCAAGTAAAAGCTCTTTTTTTGCCAAGTGCAAACAACACATTTGAATGAGTGATGCGGAAAATCTGGTTGCATCATTACGTGATTATGGATACACAAATACAACGTTCTCATGCTGTGAACGACACATTATCTATATAATTGGTTACGTTACTCGTTTTCCCCGGCCTGCACCCAATAGTTATGGTTATGGTTACGCTGTATATACAGCGTGAGATTAAAAGGGGGAATCATTATACACTCACTGATTCAAGTCACTTGAGGATAGGGAGCCTCACCTAAGCTTAAGTATCGTGTACACTATGCCCGGAACACCGGAAAATGTAATAGTTTTCAGAAAAAAATACTTTTAGAAATAAATCCACTTATTTTGGGATTAAATTTATTCAAAATGACATTCATTAAAAAAAAATTTGTTAATAGGGCTGTACTGAAAAATTGCTAGCAAATAGTAAATAAATGCCAAGTTTTTTAAAGTTTCCTTTTGTATCATAAATATAGATCAAATTACTTATTCCATCCTGATCAGTGTGCAGCACCAACTTTTCCCGGATACGAGTTGTAATTAATAAGCCCTGTGTCGGGCTAAAATGGGAAACCCTAGAATAGGACTGAAGCCCCTTCAAAAGTAAGTATTAAATCCATGAGTGAGCCTAGCTAATAGAATGAAAAGCCGCACAGCAAGTATTTACAAACAGGCCGCAAGCCGTGAAATCTCAATTTGGATCGCTGACATGATGATTCGAAGCATCTTGTTTAGGTCGTGTGTCAAGTCGCGTGCTTCATTCCCATAGTCGTCACCAGTTAGTTGTCAATAGCAGAGTGCGCACAAGGGAGCACTTTTTATCCCTTTCCTCCCTACACTGTGTGTAGTAAGTGTGCTGTGCCGTCCACAATGTATAAAACGCGTGGAGTGAAGGAACAATGGGCCCTTTCAAAGCAGATGAATTGAAAAACCTGCATTCAAAGTACTCACCACCACAATCATCACCCTAATCTTGTCACTTTGTTTAAAATGCTCTCTGATCTGATTTATTTAAGAGAATAGTTTAAGGCACCCAGTCAGGATTTTATGGGTTAATTTGTCAGTCTCATGTATATAGGCATACTTTTTTATATAAAAGCAGGGAAATATGTTATGTACGAGCTATGGGATAGGAAATTCATCTGGTATTTTTGGCTTTCTAGCAAACTATGCAAGCTGGAAGGAAGTGGAAACGGTTTTAGACGAAGTAAACGTAAGTTACATTGAAAACTGGAGAAACTCAAGTGCAGACGTTTTTGCTTACTATCTGGGCCTGGACCGAATTGGAAAGTCTGTTTGAGACAGAAAGTTATTATAAAATATGGGTCTGGCAGAGATGTTTGGGAAACCTTTATTTACAGAATTATGGCAGCAGGACTCCTAGTCAGCACAGCTTTCCAAATACTATCCAAACCAATTAACAAGTTTAAAATAAATAATAGAATCAATCAAAATTATAATCATAATTTTATCGTCTCATCCCGTTAGACTCCGAATGCTTCGTTAACTAAACTATATAACAAATTATTCAATACATTTATGCTGTCTTGTTGTACAAAACAATTCTATTTTTACCAAAATAATCTTTTAAATTTAAAAATAAAATGTAATTGTTACATTAGGGTGTAGATCTTTCTATTATTGGCGTTCAATATGAACCGGATGAACTAACTAACTTAAGCTGGAAAGTTATGTCGTTTTGTTGAAGAGACTAAGGGAAAGCTTGCCATGTCTGTATTTCTCTCTCACTTCAACTTTCAGTGTGCACAACGTTGCTCAGCTCAGTCAGAAAAAGCAATTATGGGCACGCGTCCTATTCTGAAAAAGACATAAAAGGTGCTATTATTTTCTGTCAAGTACAGCGCTCTATAAAATCCCGAGTTAGAAACTTCAACTTATGCTTGCATACATTCACTCCATTTTCCGATTCATGTTAGTTGATCGAAAATCATTATTTCTTTAAAATTTGTTGCTTTACTCATAATTTTTTTTTGCATTCAATATTCCTTACACCCCAATATATGAAAGTTTAGCTAGCCAAAAATCTCCTATAACAGTATCGTGAAATGTTTAGTTGACTTACTAAAAGTAACTACTATAATAGTTGATATTAATTAAAAGCCAAATTTTTTAGTTATTAGAGATTCTTTCCATTAACATCCCTATTTCCCTATTGGAACATGACTGTAGAAAGTCTCCTTTCTCTCTGAGGTAGCTACATACAATATTGTACATGCTATGGGGAGGGGACTTTTCCAAACAGGAGGACAACATTGGTTGCATTCTTACACGGAGGGCTGAATAGGCGTCACCCAATTTTCATGCTGGAACGCATATTTCCTGTGAAGCAAATTAACCTGAAAACTGTATTTAAAATGTCCAGTTTTTGCCCTCCATCTACATAAATTTCACCATACTAAAATAATGTTAATGCACTCTCCCTAAAGAAAATATTCATTCACGAAAGGTATAAATCCGTTTACTGACATTACAATCAAAATGATCAATCGACCAATCCTGTACTAGTTCCCGATTAACGGGAACTCATTTCCTATCCCTATATGATATATCACAAAGTGAAAAGAGAAAGAACACTAGGAAATCAACCACGCACAAAGCGGTTCAACTTTCCCGACTTCTGTACTAACTACTACTAACAAGTTGGCAAGTTTCTAACCAAACCAAAGCTCATTAAATAGACTACTATTCTCGTTTCACCACAATCCCGGCCTGAGCTTGTATAAGAGCTGGACCAACTCCACCTTGGATCTCATTCGGCATGTCAAGAGCATCCGTCCTTCTTGTCACTTGCAAACATTGTCATCATGTTCTTGTGTACTATAGAAACCAAAACTGGGAGAAGTTTCCTACTAAGCACAAATGCAAACCTAACTATATAGAAAACCACCTACTAGTGCTCATCGTAAGAAGAAAAGCGACAGGGGCCTCTTCTTTCTTTGTGTGAATCTCATTTTCAGAAGTCATTGTGAGTCAGTCAAATCCATTGAATTCAATTGAGCTCCTTTTGCTAGCAGTGGCAAACGAAAACATACAGTCGGCTGTACTAACAACTTATACTGTGTGCTGTGCATGCATTGTATATAGTTAGACAAGTAAACTTTTTCGTTTAATAGTTGTGGTCGGTGGTTGGTTGTAAGTTAGCGAGAGACTTGCGCCGGCACGTCGATCATTGCATTACGATTTATAGTGACATTCTAACTGATCTCGGGGACAAGATGGAGTCATCGTACACACACTTTCGCATTCATCCGGAGTGTTCCTCATCGTCCACATCTCAGCAGCCACAATTGGACTACGGCTCTTCGTATTATACCACGGAAGTAGTGTCGGACACTAACACTAGTAGTAGTGCAGGTGGCATCGAAATGCAACATCCGTATCATCCACATTTGCATCATTTGTCTCCACAGGGAGACCAAGTGGACAGTTTTGAACAGGATGTGGCCAATAATGGTGTGAGCAATAATAATAATAACAACAATAATCCTGAGATTTTATCTTCGTGTGCTTATGGACATGGGAGGATGAATTTGCAAGGCAGTTCTTGCACTATTCTCAGCTCTTCGCAGCATCATCATTTTGGGGTTTCAGGTGCGTTTTTTAATTTTCAACTATTTGATATGTTGCTGTAGATGGATGGATAGAATAGTGCCATATGGTTTGTTTGGCATTGTTGGAGTTTGTATTTAGAAATGATGATTATAGATTGAAATTATTATCCCTGCAGTGGGTCCAACAGTCTACTAGTAGTATTTTGGGGCTTTGTAAGACATGAAGAACGTTTGGTTAGGGTTGCAAGGATTGAATTTCATTCGCTGGATGATGAAGTTTATTTTATTTTGAGTCTCTAAAATGAAGAGCATATGGGATATGATTGAGGATTGAATAATTGTGGCTCGTATTAATTGTGTGAAGGAAGAATTAAATGTTGTTTTGTTTTGAAGATGATGGAAATAATAGGGCAGAGGGGAGCAGAAATAGTTCACCTGATGGATATCATCATCTTCAACAGCAGCACCATAGTCATGATCCCATGACAGGAGGTCCCTACAAAGTCCAAAGACATGCGGCCAACATCCGAGAGAGGAAACGCATGCTGAGGTCTGTCCCCAGGTCAGAAATATTCCGCCCTGTGTACGTAATTCATTTTAAATTGAGTTTGGCATGCTAGTGCGTGCATGCAATAAAATATGGTATATATGGTTCTTGAAAAGCTGATCATAGCGATGGATCCAGCTGCTATGTAATGGAAGAAAGAGCAAATAAGCAGGTTGCACTAGGAAACCGATTCTGGGGCACATTGAGATGAAATTCTTTCTGCTCTGCTACACTAAATTCAAGCATTATTCATCTGCCAAGAATGAAAATGTACACCTATCATTTCTGAGAGAATTAATACCGTTTACAAAAAATCTTTACTCGGCGTTTAGGTATTCCAAGCATATAATATTATTCACCAATATTTACTTCTGTCCAAACCGTCCAAACCTTTCCCAAATCTCAGAGTGCCCCCAAACTCAAAGTTTTGTAGTATTTATGACTGTTCGAAATAATTAATTTTTAAGATAGTTATGTTATAAACCAATAAATTGAGAAAATAGCCAAGTTATGACTTAATTAACTCGATTTATTATTTTTCACCCAGTATAAATTCAGCATTTGACGAGCTACGGGGCAGAGTCCCTACGTTTCCTTACGAAAAGCGACTTTCTAAAATCGATACCTTGCGTCTTGCAATCGCTTATATTGCACTTCTCCGAGAAGTTCTTCAATCCAAGTATGATCCTCTCACTTACATTGAGAAATGCCTCAAAGGTGAAATCAAGTGTGATCGGGCTTCAGAATGGAACACTAGTGGTAAGTTAATTCACCCGCTGGACACTCATTTAAGTCAGATCAAAGGAGCGTAATTCATATTCATCACTGTCTTCCTGCTTTCATTATATTTCAGATTTGACCGCTCGGTTGGCGTGGATTAACTGGGAAAATTTAGGTGTTAGTCCAAATAGAAGAAGTATCCTCAACTGTTCCACACTATCAGGGGAAAATATGAATTGTTAAAGTCCGATTAGCAGTCTACAGAGTTTGTAAATATGGGTGCATACCAGAAGTCTTATGTTTCAATCTCACCATAATATGATTAAATTAAACTTCGAATTTTTATTGTCATCTCTAAATCTAGTCTGGTCATATACTTTTAGGTTCCAGTGTGAATGTATCTAGTCATTTTGTCGAATTCTAGTCCTGCTCAAAAAATTCAGTATTACGTTTTTTTTAAATATCGAGAGCAATTAAAAATCTCAAATGAAACTTAAGTATCTTACTTACACTTAACTTAAAATGCTAATTATACCCCAATTATCGAACCATAAGAGTTAACAAACCTGATATGCAAGCGTACTCACGTTAATATAATGCATGAAGTATTGTTTAAATACTTCATCGGAGCAACATGTGTGACAATTTGTTTTTGTTTACAGATGGAAATAAAATATTCTAAGAAAACTTTCATTGGTAGCATATGCTATTGGTAGAATTCATTTTTGTTTAACTATAACTTCTGTGGACTCTGAACAACTTGTTTGCGTAATTTTTGTGAATTTTTATTTGATAAAACAGTGGACTATACCATTTAATTTCGCGTCAATCATAAAACAATATGATGCACAAGTTATTCACATTCTACGTCATATTGGCCGGTAGTTTTGGGAACTCCGTTTTGTCCCAAGCATTGACTGATGGATATGAATACCCAGGTTTGTATTTTAGGAAGCATTCTTCTTTTGCTTTGCTTAAGCTGTCATAAAAAAACTTATGTTCACCATGCCCCAAACTTCCTATAAATTGTTTATTCCGAACTTCTGTAATTGCAAAGTTTTTTTCCTAATCAACACGGTTGACAAAAAATTGCGAGTTTATGTCAAGTCAAAGAAATCCAAGCAAATGAGAAATTTAAAAAAATCAAGTTTTTTTTAGAAAATGTTCAGATTCATATTTATTCTACCACAGCAGTGCTACTAAAATTCATTACTTCTGCATATTTTACTATTTATCAGGATTGAACTTCTTTTCGAATTTAGCAATACAAAAGTGCATAAATGCTTTACAGATGCTCCTACAGACGTGGAGTACTTTAGTGGCAAAGAAGCAACTTTAATTTCGACGGATGATGCAGAGCCTCCAACAAAAACGGCAAAAAATGTGCCAGATATCCAAAAAGAATCTGAAGTAAACGAAACACAGGAAAAAGATGCAGTAAAAAGATCCCTTCTGGAGCCTGAAGTGAACAAAACACCGGAAAAAGAAACAGAAAAAAGATCTGCAGAGCCAAAAGTCCTTCAAAGTTTACCAAATGCCAACAACGAAGACAATGAAATTCCCAATGATTTTAAATGCATACAACCCGTTGTGATTGGAAATGAATGCGAGAGCTCTCAAAGTAAAAACGTGTCAACAGCAACAATTCGATACCATTACGACGAAATTCAAAACGCCTGCAAACGGTTTCTGTTTAAAGGGTGCAATGGAAATAAAAATAACTTCCTCACTATTGCATCTTGCGAATTCAATTGTGTAAAGCGAAGAGGCTCTCGAGCTATTTCAAATACTAACAGATTCACTAACAATGCGTACGGAGCAGAAGCATTATTTCTTCAAGATTTGGAAGAATTAGCTGGCAGTGTGTTGATCAAACGAAGCAATGGAGATATAAGTGCTAAAAAACGAATCAAACGGAAATATCCTCTTGTTTTCTGTTCCATGGAGAGAGATGCTGGCTACATTTGCACTGGGGTAAAACGAGGTCACTATTTGGAACAATTTTACTATGACAAGGAAAAAGGGAAATGCGAACGCATGATTTATAATGGATGTGGTGAGAACAAAATTTTATAATGAAAGGGAATAGGGAAAACCAACATATCTAGAATTAATCAAGTGCCATTTCTTACGCAGGTGGAAACGCCAACAGATTTTACAGCTTATGGGAATGTACTAGGTCGTGTGCAAATAAATCGCAAACCAAATCTCATCAATAAACTAGCAATGATTTTACTATTGTACACAGTTCTAAATATTTTAGATGATAATTTTTTAATAATTTTTGTTTGTTTTGTTGGTATTAACTATTTATTCAACACAACAATTTATCTGACCTTAAAGCTAGAGCAACTTATTCACTACTTCCTTTAATAATTAAACACCAAGGGATGGTTACTGTAATTAGATTTCAACTTCCGTTGTTTCATTTACTTTTACTCCCATGGTGTGATCGCATGCCATTGTTTTATTATCTTTCATCATTTCTATATTCAATATGTACTTCATAACTTCATGTACTCACTGAACTTGTTGAACTCGATAACAAAAACAAACTTATTACATACTATATACGGAGGTGGAAACGACACAAAGATCTTGTAAAGGTTGACATTGACGTAAATAAGAATTCTAGCTTTGAGCTTCTAGAACGTGTATGACCATAACCCAATCATTGTGTGTCCATTTACTATACACATTTATGCCATGCATTGTGGTCTCACTTTTTCATGCACGATGAACAGCTAATTTTCAATCGCTCTACAGAATACAAACGGACATTGGCTATTTTAATGAACAAATGAGTTGGGTTAGGGTGAATGATGTCAATGCCAGTACATTAGTGCACATGTGGATAGTGGATTATTGCCATGCTTCGTTGTTAAACAAGATACTACATTTTGCAGCTTTGTTTGAAAATGTAGTTAGTTTGTATACAGCGTTCAAGATTACAGGATTTACAGTGTTCTACATTTTAAAAATTATAGGTGGAAGTTAGCTGTTTGCTTCAATGAAATTAATGAATGAATATCAAATAGGCAAAGGATGAAACTTTTAGGCTATGGGCTACGAACAATGTTGTTAATTTTTTTAGGCAACATCATATATTGCATGCAGATGCAAGCATTAATTTTTTATTCTGAACTAGCAGCCCTGGATTTAAAAATTTACATGGGCTTCAATTTTTAAGTAATAATAAGATTTGTAAGCTAAGTTTCTTGCAAAATACAATTCAAGCACACACGCATTTTTCATTTCAAAAATTTTTGTCAGCTTTGGCAAAATGTTAACTTGAATATGGCAAATAGAGAAACAACATTTCCAGGTATTATTGCAGAGCTAGAGCCCTTTAAGTCATTGTTTTTTATTTGGATAACATTGGGGTTACTACTTCGAAAAAAATCTGTAAAATTTAAAACCTGTAAAAATTTCAATGATCCACAAAATTGAAAAAACTTCATCCAAAATTTCATCTTTCCATGTTACCGGTGCGGGGTCCTTTCATGACGCACGGCAATAGTTAATGCTATCTTCTATGATTCTTCAACAGAACCAGAAAAAACTGTCCTGGCGGGAGCCACAACCTCCCTGATTATGCAATGTTACGTTGGTATTTCAGTGAGTAATATCTCCTTTTAAACATTATTAATGTTAGTTTAATTTTTAATTGCACACAAGCAACTTAAATGAGCAATCATTACTTGCACTGTATCCGCATTGGCAAGTCGTTAGCCTTTGGAACTTTCAGTGTTATTTTTATTTTCGGTGCACACTTGTAGTATAAGCAGGACAAGATCAAAAGTGCTTTAGTTTACAAATAGAAGGCCACTACAACTAGCTGCTAACTACAGAACAGTTTGTGGTGAGTATAGTAAATTTAATTTGATGACACAAACTAGTGAACGATGCCTTGACTTGTTTCTTGTAAGAAAGGTCAATTGTTCAAGTTAACAAATGTAGTTAACATAAGTTTCGCCGTATAATGATCGGATATACTAGCAGAGCTGTGCAGTTAGTATACTTGTTTTTATAACTAACTGCCCAGGGATGAATGCCGTATGTTTCTTGTCTTGTCAGACAGAATATATTTTTGTTACATTTTTTGCCATCTATTGTGACTTACAGTTTTATGGATAATTGTTGTGATCGAGCATTTAATATCATTTCGCATTTTCGTTTCGCTATTGCTGCTAATACTAAACTACGATTATTATTATGAACGCGATATAACAACTGCAGCGAACACTAACTATGGTTGGGTCATAATTTGTGACGTCTACGAAGATGATACAAATGATAAGTAGTACTAGTCCTCTAAACTTATTGTCTACATTCTTATACATTCAACATTCATAGGTATTCATATATACAATATACAACAAGCCAAGGTTAATTGTGATAGAACTCCAATGGTGGAATTTCATTACAAGTTGGTTTTGATGGACTATCGTTAGGCTTGGGCAAAACCAATGTATACTAACTACATCCATATGTTAACAACAATTCACTCCCACGGTCCCACGTACCAGATTATGCACTTAACTAACTGTATGGTTTACCTCTTTTTCAACCATTTGGCACTTATAGTTTGCATTGAGAGGTACGATTTCAAGGAAATGCGAATCTTGCTATCATGCATTTCATGTGCTGGTCTGCTGGCTAACTTACTATACGGCTTCTTCATAAGTATGATCACTTGCACTTCATCCGCATTGACTTCCACAAAATGTCAATGATGTGGTGACTACTAACTAGGATCACCAAACAACACGTTGGTTGGTACTCACACCAGTTAGGTAAACGTGAAGTTCAGTTCATACTAAAATATTCACTTTTAATGGTCAAATTTGCTCTTTACATCTTTTATATTTGTGTTCCTCTTTTGCACTGACCTTTGCATATCCTTTCTTATCTTGTTTTTTGCGTCAGTCAGTAGTAGTAGAGACATGAAATGCACTACACAAATGTTCCTCACGAGTTCAGTATCATCAGTTAGCTTAAAGTGCTGAACATTTTGAGTCAGTAGTTTACGCAATTAACTGATTTTGGAGTTTTTAGTTCATCTCACTGACTTTATCAAGTGTTGAGCTGAATTCTGGATTGCCAAATATTGCCATCTCAACAAACTGATTGTGTACAGTCTTGTAGTGCCAAGTTACGAGAAAGTGGGAGTTTAAAGTTTTTCCTTTAAAATTTCAGTAATCTTACGGGAAGCTCAGATTGTTCAAAGAATGGATCACTGAACTAGCCAACCAACTACAGGCTGTTGTCTGATCGGAAATGATTGTAAAGACTTGCCATCTTTTTCGTCCGGGTACCTGCTGACAGAGTATCATCAGATTCTTCAGGAAATATCATGAGCACATTTAGAAATAAAGCGTATGCTTTGTGCGAATCATTACTCCGAGTGCCTCCACTCCTCATTGTTGACGAGGTTCTGCGACTAAGTTTTGGAGTTGGTGGCCGCCTCGTCCGTAAAGGTGTGTTCCTTTCTTCCCCAGTTTCCGTCATTGCTGACAAGTCCCTACTCTTCAATGATTACCAGCTGAATGAGTCTGTAGTAGACCCCGCTTCTTCCTCCCTTACCTCTGCTGAGATTAATGTTGACTACGACGAAGATGATGATGGTTATAGTGAAAAAATTGTGACTAATCCCATTGTGCATGATCATGGCTTGTCCACAGTGCTCAATGATCAGGAGGAACTTTCTTATGGAGCCGCTCATGAGAATGTCTCTACTGGAGGGAGCTCGTTTCTGCCTTTCCACTTTCTCTCCCTATTCTTCCCTGGCGGGACTGAGAACACGGGCGCTACTCACCTACGAGATCATGATGGTTACCTCCTCCATCTCAATATGTCGTCCTCAATTTCTCCATCGGAGACATTCCTAAATGAAGATCTCATCACTCTCTCCGAAGTTTTTTTCTCCATGTGTGGTGAGCAATCCATGTGATTTTGCATTTGGCGAAGTAGTGTTGTACATAATATTTTTCTCGACTAACTAACAGTTTATGTTTTCCGATTTTTTTACACAGTGTTTGCATCAGCTATAATCGTATTCACATTGGTGACGGAGAACCTTATCAGATTGTACTCGTATGTGATTTCTCTACTGTGCTTGCACATGGCGTATATGATGGGGCCGATTCCAAGTCTTCTTGTGCTGCAAAATCTTCCTTATTTCTTCCTGCATATGGGCCTTCGAGGCGGACTGGCAGCTATTTTTTCTCTTACTCGTTGTCGTACCCCTCAATTACCTGATGGACTGGATTCTTCATCCTCTTCCTTGTCAATTGTCTTCTCTACCCAGCTTTTTGACTTTCTTCTGTTCTCCATGTTTTTCTTGTCTGGTGTCGTGTACATGGAGCCAGTTGTGTACGGGACTTGTGTGTTTCTTCTGCAGCATGCATTGTTTTTGTCACTGCCCAAAGTGTATGCTGTATTGAGTGATTCGTGGGCGGACACCAAAAGAATCCAGAATGAGTACGGACTCAGCCATTTGCTACAGGTTGAGTCTGGAAGATTAAGACTGAATACCGTTTTCCGGCTTTTCTGGGTCACGCGGGCACTTTACGATGCCGGGCTGGGCTGTTGTGAGCAGCCAGTGTGGTCGCTTGTTCGGTCCGTAGTTGTCCATGGGACGCAAACACTTACTGGCGTGATTGGGCTAACTGCCACTGTTTCTGCAATATGCCATCAGGTAAGTTTTCGTTTTGGACTTTGTTGCAAAAGAATCCATTGGATTAATTTTACCTGTAGTATAAGCTAAATAATTAGTTAAACATGCGCACGGGGAATTTAAACATTAATTTTTGTTTTTAGTTTGGAGAGTTTCTTCTGTGGCTGCTGTATTGGGAAGGAAATCCGGAGGCGGATTCTAATCGATTTGGTGCAATATCTTCTGTTTTATTCTTCATTCTTAGTCTTCAGACAGGTTTAACAAACTTGGACCCAGAGAAAAGACTGGATCGATTGCTGAAAAATATCGTGCTGCTTGCAACTGCTTTGTGTCATGCGTTACATCAAATGGTATGTATTACCTATTATAGTGCAGTGCACAAATTGTTAAGAACTGGCTCTCCTTGATTGTATTGTTGTAATGTTTTTTTCCTTGTATAGGTGTCACCTCTTTTGCACGCCTTCCGCTCATTTCAAGCTATGCAAATCCGTGCAGTGAGCATTGCCACAGTTTTCCTTGTGATTTCCATTATCTCCACAGTGTCTTTACTACAACATGCCGCTTTGTCGACATGGTCACTCGCAGTTCTTGCCCTGGCAATCGAATTCAAAATCAAGATAATCATATCTTTGACAATCTCTTTTGTGGTCTACCTATCACAAGCAATTCATTGTCCTGAAGCTTTGAAAAAAGTTGTCTCTGTGCTCCGTTGGTTTATGCCACGAAAATTAGTTCGAATTATAGACCATCTTCATGACCAGTTATCCCATGAGGATATGATTTTCTACCTGAAATCGTTCGCAAATATCGTCGAATTTATTACTGGTGAGTACTTTTTATATCATTTTATATCCTATTGAGTTTAGTCTATCTAGTTCATAGAATTATTTCTGTGTCAACAATGTAATTTTGAAACTCTTACTCTTGTGCAGGCATATTTTTGTTTGTCAACGCGGTTTGGATATTTTTATTCGAGTCGGCAAGTGCGATCCGTGCCATAGGGATGTGCATTCATGCCTATTTCAACATATGGTGCGAAGCTCATAAAGGATGGAAAATCTACTGCCAGAGGAAAACAGCTTCCCAAAAAATTCGATCATTAGCTGATGCTACTGATGAGCAACTACAAACGCGGAGGGATGATGTATGTGCCATTTGCTATGAAGAGATGGACAGTGCCAAAGTAACAAAATGTGGACATTTGTTCCATGCTGTGTGTCTTCGCAAATGGTTGTATGTGCAAAACACTTGTCCATTATGTCATGAATTGTTGTACGAGGAGGAAGCTCTCGGTGCGTTCCCGGATGACGATGATTTTCAACATTTGCACATACCTGAAAATATTGCGCCAGTGTATCCTCCAGAATTCATGATGATTCCTCGAGAACCTGGTCGAATGGATGATGACAATGTTAGTGAGTATTCAGTGGAGCAAAATTCGGATGTGGATGACGATGCCGACAGTGTAATTAGCAGTGGTTCTTCAGAGGACTCTGGTCGTGAGTCCGATGCTGACACAAATAATAATACAAGTGACCATGATGGAAATAATAACGAAATGCGCCTTGTGTATTAAAAGGCTTGAGTTGAATGGTACAATCCTAGTCTTCAGTTTTTTTCCCAGACAGCACAATGATACAAATTGCGAAATCATATATCATGCATAGTGTCAGTGATTTCCTTCGAAATTAAATGCATTAATTATAGTGGTGTAGCTGTAGTATACACCGTATGGAAGATGTTGATAGGTTTTTGAAACTTGATTATTAATAATAATCAATGATTATAATTTGTTGATAGTTATCGGGATAAGAGATAATACGGTGTGTGTTGCGTTTGCATAGTTTTTAGAGACTTGTGAAATGGAGTGTGGTCGTGGTGTTGCCAATAAGCTTATTTATGTCTACTTATATTATTTTTGTCTTCCGTTCCCGTTTGTTGTCACTTCACAATCCCTGATGATTGAAAATAATGAAATGAAAAATCATCAAATGGTGAAGAAATTAGAATTATTATTGTTTAATTTATTTTATTTGCTCACTACACTACAGTAGTTTGAAATCTGAAATCAACGCTAAATGATCCGATGGAGCATAAAAATTCGGTAGAGACACTTTTCTTTCTTCATCTAGACCCATGAGCATTTGTAGTTGTGGCTTAGATGGCGGAGAAAAGGCTTCGACTAATCGTAGCAATTTTTCTTGATACAAAATATAGTCGATACATCCATCAAATGCTGTAGTAATAGTGGTAAACCTTTGCAGTGCATGTGAGTCTTTGAGTTGTAGATTGTGCAAAACTTTTACTCCAGTATTCAGCCTTTCTGTTACATCTAAGCATCCAACATGAAAATATGTTCATGAAATCAGTATTTATGATTTTACAAAACAATGTTTATCCCGCTTACGGCAAAACCAATCTTCGTCCGTCTCCGAAACTTCTCCAGTGGTCAATAAACGATAGGAGCTAAATGGTGGCGTGCAATTAAAATCACCGCAAAATATTACTCCAATTTTTTTATCCGGGAATTCTTTAGACAGCTCACTGTGCTTTTGAGAAATGTAATCTACGCAAGCGATTGTCTGTAATAACCGTATGTGGTCCGCATCAGGATGAAAATATAGGTGAGTGTTAGCTATTGAAAATATTAAGTCATAGAAATGAGACAGGACAGGACACAGGACTAGACAGTAGACAGATCGTAATTTGTCAAAAAAAATCAATTATTTGTGACTTACCTATTAATAAGATCATATCTCTACGTGCTAGGGGCGCTACAGTTGATAATTGCAAGACTGTATTCCTTTCGTTAACTCTATTGAAAACAGACTCATTCTTTTCAATTTCACGCCACAAAGGCATGGTTTTCAAATGATCTCGTACAGCAATAGTCTGAGATTGAAGTATTGTAAACTTGGAACGATTACAAAATGTGACTACTCCCTCACTAGTATTTCCCGTCTTACAGCTAAAGACACCTTCACAATTCAATTCATGTTGGAAGAAGACTTTGTACGTTCCTTCATATAATTTCTCATCTACTTCCTGAAGACATAAAATATCCCCTTGATACATGTTTAATTCCTGAGCGATCAGTGGTACTCTGTAGTTACTATCCAGGCATTCAGGAGGACTAGATACAAACCATTCTGGAGTAGCCAATGTGTCCGCCAGAATATTATAGGAAATGACTCGTATGTAATCCAGATCTGATGGAGTTTGTAGCTTACTACCCATCTCAGACATTCGAAATTGGTAAAGAAATTGATTGACAGGGGCGGTTTGTACAGGCTCAGGAATATTTACTTTGAAAGAAAGTCCAAAATTTTTTCCATCAGATGGAATACAATTGAGTCGAAGTTGCCTACCGAGCAAGGAATTATCTGGCGTGAAAAAATGTGTCGTTGTAATGGTTTCCCAGTCATTTTCATCTTCGCTAATAGATTTTCGTTTAACCAATTTTGTCTTAGGAATTATAGATTTTTCTTGAGATGCTTCTTTGTGCTCCCAAGTGAAAAGGGAGGATTCATACAAAAAGTTGCGACTAGCATCTAACTTGTTTGGTAGAAACGGCAGACCAACGATGGACTGTAAGCATAATGAAAAAAAGTAGTCAGAAAAGAATAGTTAACGATATTTATCCAATAGAGTGAGTTTGTAAAGTATTACTTTTGATAATAGTTTTAAACCAAAAATTTCAGGAGGATTTGGAACTACTGGATACAAATCTTGATCTATCTGAATCATGAAAATTGTATCACCGTTTATACAACTATGTAACGCAGCAACTGTAGGTAGACTGTAATCTAGCTCCGTCATGGGCAAATCAGTTTCATTTTTCGATTGATCCGACTTATTTGAACTCATATGGAATGATACATGACCAGCAAAGTTTTTCCATTTTTTCGAAATATTTGTAGTCATACGATCACGAAAAAGTTGCAAAGATTCATGAGACGCACGGTCAAAGTTGAAAGTTCTTCCGGAGGGCACGGTTATCTTTAACTGGAATCTTTCATCCCCATCCATGAATCGAAGGACAGCATTAATATTAGGCGAGGATATAGGTGCCACACAACCCTCTTTTTTCATTATGTGATTGTTCATAGTCGTCGTTTTACATCCGGCGAAAGCACTATTAGAAGCCGTCTTCGAAATACTCTGTCGAAGGATTCCAAAGGAGAATTTAACAAAATTCATGCAATTCCGCCACATAGGATGTTCTAGAAAAAGAAACGCTTCATTAAAACACAAGATCACTGCTATGAAATAAAGTAGCCTAGCCAAAAAATGGCTTATAGTCAAGGCTCAATCACCATACTTCATAATTTTTTGTAACTAAAGGATTGAGAGTAGTTTATAATTATATTATTGCCAATATGTTTTATAATATAACTTCGTTTTGCACAGATAATGTTTAAGCTTCTGCATGATTACTTTTAGTGATTCCTTTATTCCTTATAGGTCATACGATCATGAAGATTTCATTGGGCTTATTGAAATCCAAAGAATACGGACCCGGCGAAGTTTTTCCAGTCTCTCTAAAAGTAAACGACACCAACCAACCGTTAATTCTAAAAAACAAGCACTGATAGATAAAATTAGATCATGATACATCGCATTACAAACTGATGCACGAACTTACCTTTTGATTTCTTTAATTAACTAATCAAAGTAATTACTAACTAAGTTAACTTATCAAGAGCACGATAATATTTCTTGAAGTAATTCCCACCCTAATTCACTTTATGGTTGGTGTAAATTTAGTTTAATTCTAAAAGAATTGCGTCCCGAAATAACACTGCGTCCATATTGTTTTTCCTCCAAACGCGAAATGAAATGATGAGTTGTTGAGCAACTAAATAATAATTGCCTGCATCTCCAAACCAAAAGTCATGTATTGTATGTGAAATCGTATTTTTGTAAATGAAGTCCACGGAATGAGTATTCCCTAATCTTGGGTTCATTTCAACATAAAGCAGATATTTCTTGTACAAAATAAGATAATCAGTTTATTTGGTAAAAACAGAAAAGACTCACAAATAAAAATGTGTAAAACAGTCCAGTACAAAAATTTTAAAACGTCAAGTGGATAGAAGCAATACAAGTATTGCAACGACGGCAATCAACAGAAATAGCCCAGTCTTAATTATTGTGAGTCTTCTATATGGAAGAGATCTAAACTTTTGTAACTTCCTTCCATTGAAAATTTTTCGACGAGCACGTCCATCTGACATCTTGGAAAATTTGTACCATGAAATACTGTCAAAATATTGTCAACATTAAAGTATGCTTTTGCTAAATGCTGGTTCAAATAAATCGAGGATTTAATTTAGTTAGGATTTTAAATATTTTATAACATTTATTTAATGCGTGAACTGAAAATATCCAAAATCTTTGCACCAATAAAGAATCATACAATTTTGATAGACTAGACAATTCGATTTTTCGACATAATATTTCGTTCATACTTTATCCGAGCACACATATAATGTGGTAAAAAATAAAACTTTCTGAAGCAAAAAGCGTAAATCCCCATGTCGCCAGCGTTAGCGAGACTTTTTCGCAAGTAATATTTACTACATTTTACCTTTCTTTGAGCTGCACATGAATAACGAGGAATAAAATGCCCAGTACAATGCAAATGGATCCTACGGTCAGGTAACTGATACCCAGGAAGGAATTTTTACTCCCGAGGATAGATGATCTCGTAGCTAAAACAAAGGATTTTGTTCCTCCAAAGGATTTGACTTCAAATCCTGTATGTAACAACCAAAATCACTATATACTTTCTCTTACATAAATTAGCATTTATGTTCTAAAACATTTTTCGCATGTTGAGTTGTTGAGTGGCAGGAAGCATCATTGTGCCTTGCTAAATTCGTAATGTAATTAAAAGTACGGCGGCTTTTCCACTTACGGTAATCAATTTGCATTATATATTCATCCGCCGGTAGTCCATCCTTGAAAGCTGCTTCTGTGGCCGAATCAATAATTCGGTATAGTTTTCGAAAGTTTGGCAAAGCTGCTGTTCTCATCCAAATGATAAAATCTATAGAAAAAGAGAAAAGTTTACACTTGTGAATTTCGCATGCCTGAAAATAAGTTAATAATCAGACAATCACAATTGAGCAGAATAATGTATTTATGCATTGTCAATTCATTCATACCCTCATTTTGAATGCCGTTATTGTCTTCATTTTCCGGATCTAAATCCCAAATTGTCCTACTCCATCCTAAAATATGCATAACATCTTTTCATTAAAAAATAATTAAATCAATTTAAATCTATAATGGATTATGGAAACTTCTCTAACCAACTGGGCTCACAAATTGATCCCATATGGGATCATTACGATCAGAAAACTGGGCCGGATTTTTAAACTTATGACGTTTATCCGTATCCCAAGCTATCCCCGTTCTGATTAGGGGTACTTCAAGTGAATTTGAGCTTTTGAACAGTTTAAAAGTATCATTGAACATGGAATTTGCAATTGCACCGCATGGAAAGATTATTTTTCCTTCATCATCTACAATCCAAACCAGAAACACACCCTTCATACTAATACTGCAAAAATTAATGTTTTCATAACCATACAAATATTTATATTACTTTCATGAAGTGGTTCACAGTCTTTTTTGGGTCTCTTAGGGTCATTGGCAGTGCCTAAGTCTCCTAGCAGTTGAGTATCATCTCTAGATTTCACATAGAGACGATGATTTTGGTAAAAGTTTGTTAAAGCATAATACATTCGCACTTCGGCCTGCGGAAAAAATCAATACAAACTTTGCTATTGTTTCATAATACCATTCCAGCTGACTAACAAACATAGCGTTGTAAAAATTGCATAGTAAATTATTCAAGCCAGTTTTGCTTACGTCAAGTGGGTCCTCAATCTTAAAACGAATATAACATTGGCAAGGTTGATTGTACGTTGCAGGCGATCTGATGAGATCAGCACACGTCTCTGAAGGTTTATCAACACTTTTGCAGTTAGTGTAGTCAATTTTGATCTCTTTGAGGCCCTCAGAGTTTACATACAGTAGGATTCCTAGTGGAATGAAAATTATAGCGGATGCAAACATCCAAGGGAATGTGGATCGTGCTGAAAATAGAGGCTGCCATCCAGGTAGCGTTTGTTGCTTGAATTTTCGTACAAATGATTCTACCAACAATAATAATATCATTATTGTCAATCTATAACAAGTAAGTTTTAATTGTTTGTAAACTTTGCTCACGTTTTTCAGTTTTGGCAATCGGTTGCACCTCATTTGACAAGTCTTGGTTTCCTTCAGTATCAAGTACATTAAATGCTGAACGTGTTTGTGGAGACATTGCATCAATATTCCCGAATACACTATCACCTACAGAAGAATAATTCAGATTCAGAAAAAAATCACAACTTTGAGAATAACAACGGCTGGCTATCCATCTTGTGATAATGTGAGCACAATGTGTGTGTGATCATTGATTTGATATAAGAAGAAAGAATTATATGCATGACTAAATAATGAACTTAGCGTAAATAGTTAGCAGTGAGGGAACTGATTATATTTTACAGAATGCTTTGACATTGATGTGTGGCGGACCAGACATGGTTTTGATACTGATTAGCATGCATCCATTGCTGTTCAAATGGTTGGGCTGGCTAAACTGGAATGACATCATGACCACTGTAATCTAATCCAAATGTAGATAAAGATATTGAAGCACATTTCACTTTAGTATTCTTTCGTATAAGTTTTGACTGCCCAATAGTAATAACATAGGTACTTCCGTCATCATTTTTCAGTTTTGAACTGTATATATAATGGATAGAGAGTTTTATGTATACTTGTTGGTCGTAGATAATTGTGTAGTTTTTCTTTGCTCAAACTGCTTTATTAAATGCAGTATAATGGTAGACTCACATTATGCAAAATGAGGCGGAAAATGGGATGACAAGTAAATAGGAAAATATTAAAAAACTGCACAGATAAATAATATGGGAGTTGTAGCTATTATGTATTTTGCACTGGTCAACTATTTATATATGGAAGTGAGCAGAGATAACAACTTTATTCAGTTAGTTGCCAAACTTTATTTTATAGCATCACTTAAATTGCTGAGTCCAATTGAAAGTGGCTTGTATTGTTCCAGAAATGTAAACGACTGAAAGATATTGGGCAAGAGAATTTTGAAATCACACTGAATATGTCTAGATTTTGTCCCTCGGTTTTGTATTGTACTTCCATAGCATGATTGAGGTTAGCCACTTGAATTCGTCATGCATACTTGTCTAGTGAACACTTTAGTGAAGCACTTTTAAATATTTGATGAGCTTTCAATGCATAAAAGGTGAGATTGTAGTTTTGTGAGCGGAAAAAGAAGCGTGTGCATATAATACCTATGCGGTGTTTCAATGTGGATAATTTACTGGCATGGGCATTTGTATACAGTGCAATACAAGGCCACTTGTAAAATAGCTTTGCTTTGGTTCGAAAAGGAGCAGCTAATGGAGGAAACCGATATTTCCAACTCACTCAGTCGGTATTATTGTTTGTTGTCATTATGTAAAATGTCAAATGTTTGCCTTAGAGCATACACAATTAGCTATATATTGTCAAATATGTAGTATTCGTGCAAAGCTAGGGACTATAGTTACGTGGGAACATAAACTCTGTTGATGACTATATTTGACAGTCATTTTTCAAATTATACTAATGAGCTTATAATTTTCCTATTCATTGAAATTGTTTATTTATAAGTGAATTATTCCGCTTGATTATATAGTACAAGAATATAACTTGATTGTTTCGATATTGTTCCATCAATGCAATTTATTTTCAAAAACTCGGAGGCTTACTGAATAACGATTAACGATCTAAAAATCCTTGTGACAGTTAGTTACCACAATTTTATTCCAACGGTTGTTGTGGCCATCTAGTGAATAAAATTGTAGCCTACAAACTCTATTAGACGCTAGACGCCATCAGTTATTCTTTTTAGGTAACATAGGCGCAGAGTAGGACGCTACTCAATGCTACTACATAGCCAAAATCTAAAATTCGTTTGTCAAATATGGCGTACGTACAGTACAGTGCACTTGTCTTCTAAATACTGCATGCTGGCATTTGAATCTTCATGTAGATGGAGAGCTAACAGTTAGTTAGTTTGCCAATTAGCAACATGGCTGAGCTGAGAGACCCAAAATACTTGCAATATGTATATCTCTCTTCTTTCCTCCATGTTACATAGTTAGTAAAAATGGCACTAGCTTAATAATCTACACAGAATTCAAGCTTTTCCAACGAACTCGCTTTTAGATATCTGCATTCTATATTCTAATTGCATAGAATTGATAACATTATATAGAAAATTGGGCACTTGGTAACATGGTCGCAACAAACATGTCCGTTGTTCAAAATATCTCAACTGGTGGACATGTTGTGAGAGGGACTGGATTATTAACTCACGGAGGCTGAAACAATGAGAATGAGGATATAGATCGTAGTTCGGTTTGTTTGTTGGTGGTCCCTTCGCTGCACCAATACAGTCCCATGTTTTCTTTCGATGCCATTCAATGCAAAATTGAATGCCGCTGTGCTGCATAACTGCATACATTGGAAGGATGAATGAATGAATGAAGTGAGAATGTATGGACGTAGTAGAACCGAAGTTCTAGTTCCATTCATTCATAAATTTTCGTGGTAGGAGGTATTCTTGCTCAGTTTGATTCACAAAAAGTGGTCTCCTAGTGTAATTACTACAGAAGTGTTTTGCTGTTGTCACTGCCTTCGGTTTTTCGGATTTCAGTCCGATTTTCGAAATTGTATTACTTGTTTATGTTCGCATTGAACTATTAACCCGTTAGTTTCGTCCATTTTCATTTGGATGGTCAGAATAGGCGTTTTCACGGTCAAATTCCAAGAAATTCCGTTTGTATTCCCATTTTTCATCGGATTTGACAAGATGAGCGTGCCGAATCTTCATCACATGAGAAATCAATACCGATCTGTTGACTATTCTTTTGGATCTGATTGTTCATTCGACTCTGCGGGCGGAGGTGGACTCTCTTCATCGAGAAGCATGGTTGACGGTTTCGACGGCTTGAATAGGGTTAGTCATATTTCTTCAAATGGGCCATTACTGCATGTGTCACTTGACATAATTTCTTCCTCTGCTACTTATTCCGCTTCTATTCGACATTGCGTCCGGTAACTCTTCATGATGTGGGTTTTTCTGACCCTCTGGATCCTACAGTCCGCATGCCCGGCTAATTTTTCTTACTTCACCCCTCAATCACAGTGTATATAATATGACGTCTAATGATTATTGATGGTGATGGCTCACGACAAGATAATGAATAATAGTCGTTTCGTTCTGTCCGATGTTATGAAAGTAAAAAGACTTTTTGCATTATTCGTTACAGAGTTTTGATTGGACTGGGCGAGATGATACAATGTCAGTAGGAGCATCCAGCTCTCATGATGATTACGGTGGAATTCACCTCGGATCTTGTGGACCAGATGATCTCACATGGGGATCTAATGTTATTGATCTTGAGGACACTACATTGCTCTCTCAGGCATTAGAGAAGATTCAATTGGAAACTCGATCCCAGGGATCCAGTGACCACAGCATCGACTATGTGAGCAACCATTCTGCTAATGGGAGTGGGAGTGAACCCGATTTGCATGAACCGCAGCCACAACAGGAGAGTTCTAGTGAATTTGGATTTGCGGGTACTTATGTACTTGCACCGGAGCACAAACTGCAAGTGCAGACTGGGAAGTCATGGACATTTACACCCAATGTGGATGCCCATGTTTTCGTCCCCCCCAGCACCCCGACTTCGCTCTCCATGTAATAAAATAATTTAGTTAGTTAATTAGTCTAGTGGTCTGGTTAGTTATTTTCATGAATTGCATAATTTTCTTCTATTGAAGGGGATACTTTTTGATGAACGAATGCATGAGCGAGTTAACTGCAGTGGATGCAGAAATTCGGGGATATGAGGCTGAACTTGGGGTGAAAGCTTTGTACCATCCCATACCAACCAGTGTATTCTTCAGTGTGAGTTGACGGTGAAATATTTGAAATGGAGTCCAGCATTAGGATTTAGTGCGTGAAAGTGATGGATGATTATTTTTGTAATTATAGGCGGAAGGGATCGACGTGCTGGTTCATCAGAGCAGGAGACAGCAAGAGTTTTATCAGAATTTCCTTCGAAACCTCGAGATAATTCTGGGATATAACAGCGACTGTCAAAATTCTCGTACTCGAACGTATTCGAGCGATAGCAGCGCTCCCGCTTCGCGAAACTCTCCATTGCTGGACATTGGAGAGGCGGAAAAGGCTCAAGAACTTGCTGTAGCTAATACTACTGGCAGAGATTTGATTAAGGCGGCTCAGTTCATTGCTGAGCAATGGGACACTAATCTCAAAATGCTTATTAAAACGAAAAGCGATGGAACTGCCTGGGAACAGTGCAAAGGTCTGTCCACATTAAAAAATCAATCTCAGTCATGCTAACAAACTACGATTCACAATAATGGATTCTTATCATCCATTATAGATGTTGTGATCTCACTCCTGGGTAATCATAAGGAATTGCTCTTCATGGCTCGGGTCTCTTTGACGAACTGCTTTGAAAAAGTGAACCCCAACGTGAGATTCGTGGGGCAAATTATGCCTAGGAATGATATTCGGGCAAATCAATATCGTCCACGGGGCATGGACTCCCAAAGAGGCCACTTACGATCTCAATATCGCAACACCCGGTTCTTCCATAATAGCAGATACAATAGAGATGTAAATCCTCACGTGGAGGAATTCGCTCCTCCGAATCATCATGAGTTTGCTACCAACACAATGACAGATGTGTCGGATTTTGTCGGCCGATTTGGCTGTTATGGAATCGAGCGCCCAGGTCTTACTCGTAGGCCAAAGCGGGGAAAGTACCGAGTGTTGTTTGAGACTGCTTCTGAAACTAGACCAGTGGAGTAGTTCAGATTTCAGCCGTATGACATTGTGTCTTCTTTGATAAAAGGCAGTAGTTAGTATGTAAGATTTCTACAAAACATTTTTACATGAAATTTTGACTGAATTATGGACTATTGCTGGACATGTGTCCATAAAATTTTACGACCATTGCTAGATCATCTTTTTTAGTAACAATTCGATAATTATGCCCAGTGGGTTTGATTAATTTTTTGAACTGATGGTATTATTAATAGTATAAAGGTCAGCAATCAATTTATGGTACTTATTGTGATCTGTGTTTTTGTGGACTTCAGAAAATTTGAGAATTTGGAACTTTTGAAGTATAGTTGTATAGTATTAGCTTGTAGGAAAGAAATTAAAATGGACTTATTTTAAATTTTAGAGTTTATTCAAACAGTTGTTATTTAGTGGACAGAGTTCATATAACAGAATAAAGTTCGTATTGCATAATTTACTTTACGTGAGTTTCTAAGCGCTCGGTTGTTTATTACCAGATTCTATTCTATGCAACTATATGCATTAAGATTGTAAGCTTGATCATATTATAGTATATTACGAACACAGGCGATATAGCGAGATTAACATAGAAGATTACAGGTTACACAGAGTACAATAACAAATATGGCAATGAGAGATTATTAACTTACACTCTAAGGGTTTCGCTTCCTAGGATTTCGAGGTGATAGTTGAGCATAATTGTTAGTTTTCGACAACAAAAGAGTTACATTCGACGGTATCAAGAAAGGGCGCGGTTTGCCGACACGATTTGATCGAAAATGGAGTCGTTGAACTACTGCTGATATAGGCTTGTCTGGGAACAAAGTTTTTAGAATCCCTTCAAAGATTACAAGCGCAAATCTTCTATTCAGTACATTATTTTGGCATAGTTCAAATACTGTGAGTAGTCCTCTTCTAGTGGTCTCACTTCCAATTACACGCTTTAGATCGTCTATCATTTGAATCCCAACACATAGTTTAACATTTCATTAAAATATACATAAACAGAAGTATTTTTTATTTCATACCTGAAACAGCAGAAAATAGATATGCCTTGGCAGCAACATTTGTCCTTAATTTTGTGCCTTGATTCCTGTATGTCGGAACTCTGTTAGATAGAGGACTGCCACTCACCCAAAGCGAGTTCCTATAAAGAATTGATATGAAAACTAAAATATTCACATATTTCACAACGGCATTTCAGTTCAGGATTCGGAAAATTTCAACTTACTGAATATTTCTCAGGTAACTGGAAACCTTTGTTGGACTTGTCAAATACGCTACGTAGTCCACAATTCTTCTATTGATTGTATCGCCCAACATAGCCTAGTTAGTGGAGAATTCATGAAGCCATAATTAGTAACAAAACGAGCCCTTACTGTAACTTTATATCATGCGATGGCTACAAGTTTACTAACCTTCAAAATTTCTTGAATTACTGACACCAAGTGCCTGCGGAACCACATATTTCGTGATTTTAGGTCAAAAACTTCGTCCATCATTAAAAGGATAATACGAAGCGGAATGTTCTCATCATCCTAAAAAAAACATGGAATCCTTTAGTCGCATAATTCCAAATAATTGTGGGATAGTAAGTTATCACAATACCTCAGAATCTAAAGATGCTCCAACTTTGATAGCGCTCAATAAATCCCCAGAATCGTCGCTCTTCATTTGGAAAAGCTTCGTTACCTCATCAAACGTGTTCATTAATGTATCGGGAGCGTTTTTGACAGCATATGTAACATTCTTAACAGATTTTTTCAACGGGTTAACAAAAATATCAATTTTTTCAGTGAGATTCTTTTTCTTCAAAACGTATGGTCCAGGCTCCAGGAAATGAAGTAAAGTGTCTTGCAAAGATTTCCCAAAACACTAGAACAGATTGAAATATAATAATTATTCATCACTTGAGCTTGAAACCGTGAAGGCAGTGTCTTCATCGCTATCACAATATTATTTCTTACCGGTTCTGCCGTCATCAATAAAATCGCATCCAAGTACTTATTTAGACCGTTCATCCTTTTCTCTAAAAATAATCTATCTGTGGTCCGGAATGTTTGTTTACAAGGGAACTCCATTTTACTCAGTCTCATCCATTTAGATTTGATCCACTGATGAAAGTCATAAAAGTCAGAATATCTCCTGTAGATATGCCATTTGAACTCTTTCCCACCATCCCTTCTGGTAACTTGTACAGCATAAACCCCAAACTGTTTCCCTTTTTCAGAAGATAAAGCGGCTTGAATGATTTCCGCATGTAAACTAAAACTATGTTCCAGGTAGTTCTTTTCCCACATTAGTAACTGATTCTCACTGTGCCCTTCAGACTGACGACGCATTTTCAAGCAGTCCCGACATACTTGACACTCCATAATAGTTTCTAAGGAGGGTTCAGAGTCTCGAATGGGAAGAGCACTGGAGTCTGCTAAAGTACGCAATCCTTGAATACCTTCATACTCCTCTTCATCATCAGAACCACTGTGGCTGTGACTTGAAAGTGAGTCTGGTTTTAAAAGATCCATGTCCATAAGACACTTTATATACATTTTGTGGCGAATAAACGCTGGGTAGAATTTTTCAGTGCTTTGCATGATATGTAAAACGTTTTCCTGAATCTCATCAAACAATCCTGGGTTAACAGCTTCTGTGCGCATTTGAATATTAAAACGACGTATCACTGCTTCTGACATTTTCACTCGATGAACAGACTGAAAGAATAAAAAACATCAAATTAATTAAAAACTTCGTGCTACGGTAATATGAAATTGAAGAATTCATTATTATATCAATACACTTACAGTTTCTGTGAGAAATTCTTTATAAATATTTTTAGCTGCATCTTGCATGCATTCCATCATTGCTTGATTATTATTTCGTTGTTCCTGTGTAATTGATGGATTTTTGCGAATGACTTCAATTTCGGCAAACTGAAGATCAGCCGAAGTTTTCCATGCTACAGTTTATTGAATGCATAGCTAGTTAGTTAGTACATGAGAGAATTATTATTGCAAAAAAATATAAAAGTGGCATATTTTCTTACCTGAGATATTAAAATAAAGAAAACACAGATTGGAGCCTCCCACTGTGCCCATATAATCCATAAAATAAGGAAGTGCTACACTGTGCTTATCAGACAGAATTTCTTCCAATGTAAGGGATGGTAACTTCATGCCAGAGTTGAGGACATAACTGTACCACTGGTCATCACCATCTTCTAAGCCCCACAACTTTCCATTTCCTTCCTTTAGAACACTTAGACGTTGTTCTACACATTTGGTAATGGAGTTTAGACACTTTATTTGACTTTTCAGGGAATTCCCACGATCTTCTTGTTTTCCATACGAGGAATTCTATCATTTAGTATTATGTATTACAATTTAGAACCTATGTAGAATGTAGATAAAGCATTTAATCTTAAAATCTATTGTTTTTGCAACTTACAATTGACTGCATTTTTTCGGTAAAATAGTCATGTACAGCGTCTATCTCATCCATACTATCACTAGAGCGAATCACAGTAAAAAAAACATCACTGGAAACTGGAAAGTTTAGACACTGTAAGTAACATAAACAGAATTCGCAGTTTTAGAACAAAAACAAATGAAACTTTCAGAAAGATAAAAATATTTTTTTTTACTTACCAACCACACAATACATTGATTAACGTAATCAGGGTCCGATAACAAATCCAGCAGAGGTTTTAAAACATAATGAGCAATAATGTTTTGCGTCAGGGTGCCAACAGAAGCACACGCGTACGAGTTAGGAGGAAGTAAAAGATATAAAATAGTTTCCACGATGCCTTCTAAATAATCTGTGTATGAAAAAAATCGCAAACTAAATACACTTAAACTGGACTGAATAATCTAAAAAGAATGATTAGAATGTAATTTTACCATCCAGATGGCTATCGTCAGTGCTGACCATATCACGACACAACTTTTTGTCTTCCATTGAAGCTTCTAAATCAAAAAATACTGAAACCAAATCATAATTTTGATTTTCCTTCACTTTTGAAACGGCTTTTCTGTACAGACGAAGATGTGAAGCAGCATCATCAACAAGATGAGTTGTTAGGAAAGGAGTCCAGTCAATTTCTTTCACTCTGTGACGTTCAAACAATAAGAAACTCATAAACAATAAATTACAATAATTTTTAACACAAGGTTAAGCTCAGACTCTGGTCAACTTAGTAACACTAAACTGACTAAACTGTGCATACCTTGATGACAGATTAACTAGTGTTTCTTGGATAGTCTTGCGTAACTCGTAAATGAATTGATCATCATCACTGATATGATCATACCAATGATGTATGTAGTCTCTCAATATGTAATCAATCATTTCATGAAGAATTTCGTCAATAATTGCTGATCCACTTAGCCGCATGTCCAGTTTCTCTCGCTTTCTTTCCGGTTGCACCTTTGCCGGATGAATTCTTCGTGCATAACACTCTGATTCCCTAAGACCATCCCGAGATACAAATGAGCTTTGTTTCGTGGTGAAGTACACAGTAGCACAAAACCTAGAAAAGTAAAAACAATGAATGTTTCGCATAAGTATACTTGAAAGATATGATAAACACGCAAGATGATAGCATAAAATAAAAGTGGGTTACCCAAGAAGTGTAGCGACCAAGGCCACGAGTAAAAAGACTAGAATTTTGATGCATACTACTATTAGATCTACTGATGAGACTAGAATAAATAGAGTTCCACTGACTCCAACGACAATAGGAACGAAGTGCTCTTTAACAAACGCCAATGATAGTGACATTGTTGTGATTCATTTCACGAATTAAAAGACCACGCCTCCACAGAAGTCAATTCAATTGTCCAGTTTATCTCCCGTTTCATTCTGTGATAAAAAACAAAAGTATAAAGTAAATGAGATGCCCAACCTTTCTTTTCTAAATGACGCTTAAATAGTATGATTCAAATAAAAACTCACAGCTTCCCCAGACAATAGTGAATGCAGTCATTATTGCAGCACATTAATTTATTGACCTCGCCTTAGCAATAAACTTTTACTTCTTCCCAAAACTCTTTCCCTAGAAAAAGAGCTGACAGTACCCAGACAATTATTCAATGTCTACCTACACTACGAACGAGCTGCGATTGCGTTTCCGATTATACAAGAAAAAAATGAATTAAATTAATATTTTATTCTCTAACCTGACGATCGTAATTAAAAACATTGACCTTCTGGGGTGCCAAAGTTAATTATTTTGTTTTGCAGTTTTGAGATGACAGTAGTTTCGCGCGTATTCTTCTTTTATGGTTACAATCTACCTGGCCTGTGCAGATTGGGAAATTAATTCATCACAAATAAATGTGAGTCACCGGCGTTCTGATTTGCTATTCCTTTTGATTTTTAATGACGTAATTTTATCTGCTCTATACTTTCTACTTTCACCTTATCATTTGCCATAGTATGCATGAAAAGTTTATGGCGTTGCAGAAAGGTTCAATACAGAGTCATCAAAATTCATGTATTGTTCCTTTTGTTTGCTAACTACAGCTACTACTGTAAAATGACATATATATTGTAATACATAATACATTGGATCTGATTTTTATTTGTATTAAAGTAAAAGTATGAGGGATTTCAGTATTATAATACATTGAGTGCTTTTTCAGTGTTAAAACAACATGCCTATGCTGATAGATATTCTCTTCCAACTTTAAATATTCACTGTACGGTTATTTGGTGAAGAAAAATGGGCACTGTTTTTTATTAGTAGACCAAAATGAAGTTGTGGATTTGAGGGGACACTTTGGATCCTCTAATTAACCATAATAAATAGAAGCAGGGTGAAAGATTTTGTAATCCAAATTATAAAAAGGGTAAAGGGGCAATAAGGCCAAACCTGCAGGGAGGTGTTGGTATGAAATAGTCCTATGGCATGAAAACTGACCATAGTTAGTCCTCTCCCCATATTATCCCTTGTCCATTCATATTCTATGAATTCCAATAAAAGGAAAAGGTCAACAGCAGCTGTGGTGAAGAAAGTATTTATAAGATTGACCGACATCTAAATTTACTTCAGGTTAAGGATTCTCGTATGCATAAGAGCATGTATATCTAGTTCGTCTCGATGGAACAGGACAACAATCTCTCGAGAATGTTGATCTTTTTATGGAAAGGGTGATACCACATGGGGATAAGGTTGTAAGGCTCCTACCTAACAAGGGATTAACTCCCGGGTGAGAATTAAGAGAAGACGTATGAAACATTTGTCCGACAGACTGAAGATGGAAATTTTTTACCGTGAGAAAACTGATAACAAGAGTAGACTAATGTTGTACTCAGAATTTGAGTTTTTGAACTCATTTTATTCTCAAGGAAAATATTGCAATAAAATTCTCTCTAGAACAATAATACTTTTTTTGAATTCTACATTTGACCTAATATGCTTTCGCTGTAGATATTAGGCCAGAGCAAAGATTGGCATGTAAAGTTTTCCTTTCATTTTTTACTACAGTTCTATGTATGCCACCCCATGGTGCCCTTGTCGATTCCATTTATGTAACACAAAAAGTCAGTGTTTTAAATAAAATGACTACATACATGCTGATGGAAGCAATTGAGTTTTCTCTGATTTTTTCCCTATAAGAACAATTCGTTTTAAGAAGTACTAATTATAGTAGTTTTGTGCACCTGTGCATCAGACATTGCATCTTTTCTGAGAGCTAGACAGCCAATTGACAGTTGCATGCATGCAAACACCCAAATCGAAAAGAGACCCTTAATTTATGGTCTCCCGTATACTCATACATGCATGACTTAAATAAACTTTTATTTTTACTTTCCTTGGGCTGCCAACCATAGTCGCACCGTGGATACAACGTCGGTCTTACAGATTTAATACCCTTTGTATCATGCAACATATGGAATACATCCAATGAATGCATGATTGTGTCAAAAACATAAACAATTGAAAATTTACGTATAGGTAGTTATAATTGGAGCATGATTTAAGTCTGCTGTATCATTTCATTGAGAACTATCGACATTTTGGGAAGCTGAAACAAAACTCAAAAGGAAATACAAAATAGGCTTAATTCACCCTGCATTTCTCAAGAGGATCTTCAATACTCCTTATATTTTCGCAATGAATGAATGAACATGGCAACCTCTGCATGAAAACATGTTTTTCTTCCTTCCCACTTCTAATGAAAGGATCACATGAAGTCTCTGTGTACCTTTTGATTCCTCCTCTAGATCTCGATATAGTGATGCAATCCGTGCACACTTTGCTTGGCTCGTATCATCCGAATTAAGGAGTACGAAGGAAACTGCGCTGCTCTGCTAGTACGTGCAAGGCTGGAATCATTTATGCGGTGAATGGAAAATATGTGGGCCGACCAAGACAAACTATAGTAGAAGCCCATATACTTTTTCCACTTAGTAAAGTCAGCCAGCAGTATCTCCATTTCCATATATAACGTAAGTTAGTTGCATAGTAAAAGCCTATGGCGCTATCATGTAGTAGTTGCGGTAGTAGTAGTGTGTAGAAGTCTTTTACTTAATAATCGTATAGGTGTCTTGGTTCGCATACTATGGTTCTTGAATTCGGTGTTCACTCGCTTTTCATCATCCCGTAGATCGCCATTCATTTTTTTTTTCTCCCTCGTCTGATTAACCCTTTAAATTAAGGCTGTCAAATTTTAATTAGTCGGCTTGTATAATATTCATCATTGACAAGAGTGGTTGGTCCCGTTTCTTCTTCAATCATTGGGAGAGCAAGTGAAAGAGACTGAATGTTGTTTGCTTTTGTGTGGATACCGTGGAACATGTGCATCTAAAGAAAATTGTGTTGACGCAACTATTGGAATTAATAAACGTTTGGTAAGTCTGGTCAGTCTGGTGTTTTGTTTTTACATTTTAAATACTTGGTAACTTGATATGCTGTGGGTTGTGGGTTGTAATTTTGAAGGGAGCAACAGTAAAGTGGATTTCACAGCATTTCATAGCAAAGTGGCTTTGTGCAGTGGATTTCAAAACATTTTCTATTTTGGATTTTAAAGGAAAGTGTGCAAATGTATTAATGTCGATAAATGTCTGCTTTGAATTGTGTAGCACTTGGAAATAAGAAATAACCAAGCAAATGTGCTTCCCGGTCTGGTTTAGTAAGCTGCAAGTGTCTGTCAAGTGATTGCTGAAGCTGTTGGACTATCGAATCGAGGAATCGATTGGACTTTGTGATAAACTTTATTGATCAATAAATAAGAATAGTTTGCGAAATAACTCTTCTCTGTGGTCATTGGTAAGCTATCCTCGACCTCGAATTACTTGTGAATTTCTGACTAATATTTGTCAGTGATTAATGGATCGTAATCTTTGTACAGGTGAAATTGGTGTTTTTTGTTGGAATTGAAACGCTTCTAAATCAGAAAGCCCGATGATGATGAATGAGAACGACGACCAAAACGGGGGAGGCAACGGAATTGACCACGACACTTTTTCTGATAACAAGCTTTGTCGGGACTTTATTCGAAACGTGTGTACTCGGGGTAAAAATTGCAAGTTTATTCACCCTGAAAATGCCAACGTTCGTCACGAGCTCACATTCTGTCATGATTATCAGCAAGGAAAGTGTTTTCGATCCACATGCAAGTTTGTTCACTGCAATCGCGAAGATGAGGAACAATACAAAGAGACTGGTGTGATACCTCCTCATTTGATGGAACAAGCAATGGCATCCTCTCAAGCTAGCAAACGAGGTAGTAAATCTCGGGGAGGCTTCTCTGGTGGTAGAGGTGGAGGAGGTGGGGGAAATTCTCACAATGGTGATCTCTCTGACATCCCGGTATGTAAAGATTTTCTCAAAGGAGTTTGTGATCGTCCTCCAGGGGGTTGCAAGTATCGACATGTGAGTGAAAGTGGAGCTAGACGAGGGGGAGCAGGAGGCAGAGGAGGATTTGCTAATCCTCGAGGTGGAGGTAGCCCAGCAGGGGCTAGAGGGGGATTCTCCCGTGGAGGGGGAACGCCTGTTGTAAATGTCCCTCGTCGAAGAAGTGGAAGTGCTTCATTTTATGAGAATGGTCCTGAAGCGAAACGCATGTACCATCAAACGTATGACACTTCCCAGGACGAAGGATACTCTGGTGAATCATACGGAAATGCACCGCAAGTTGAACGAAGACGACCTCAACAACTATTCGGGGCACTTGGATCAAATTATCCTAATGGAAACGGCAACAGCAATAGTTACAATCCTGTGCAAACTTTTAACAATGGGAATGGGGGAGGAACGGGCAGTGCAAATGGAAGAAATAATGGTTATAATACGGGGGATGTTGTCCCATATTTCCAATCATCCGGAACGTCGGAAGCAATGAAAGCTTTGGAGGAAGAAAACTTCATGTTGAAGAGGAGGATAGAGGAACTCAAAACTTCTAATGAGTTCTTGTTGTCTCAGAATGCGCAGTTACGTCTCAATAACTCGCTCAGTGTGAGTCGATCCACGGTAGAGAACGTACAGAACGTGCAGGTCCCACAAGCTGGCGGGGGTGTTGTCCAGACTCTTGTGTCATCCATGGCTCAACCCATTGGATTGTCTTCCTCATTGAGCGTCACTCCAACACAGCCTTTGTCAACTATATCCACACTTCCTACCGTCTCCTTGGCTGCTGCTCCTGCATCAATTAGTCAGACCATCCCGGTGGTAAGCATTGCACAGCATCAGCCTCAAACAGTGTATTCGATGGTAACGACTCAAGGGGTACTACCAGCCCCACCAAACTAGCTAATTTAAGAGAGGACAGCAATGGGTCTTGTTTTCAGTTAAACATCATATTAGTTAGGGAGCCTAGGGAGAAATAAGTGTTGTACAGTTGTACAGATCAAATTATGGAGTCAGTTAGTCTGGCTTGTGGAACTATTGGGAACATGAGGCAGTCTTGAGCATTGAGTGGGATAAAATAGTTTGTAATTAAGTTAGTGGGCAAAGTATTAAGGTTTTGTTTTACACTTGCCACCAACTGGCTCCTAGGACTACTGTATCTCAGTCAGTTTGGTCCACCTTTGGGGGGGCTGGGTTGGTGGTGTCAGGGTTATGAATATCGTTTTATTGCTACAATCATGGCTGCCATGATGAAATTTTTCTAGGAAACATATTAGAAGTAGATAATCAGTTCTTGTCTTTGTATAATATATTGTTTTTTTATTACCTTCAAAATGGCAGTAAGTGTCACTATTTATGAGATGACACTTTATTGTGTACAAAGCGTGTTGTACTTTATGTGTAGATGTTACTAGTTATAGCTCTTGTACCTTAATCACCTAAATGGTAGTCAGTATCGCAGTTTGTTATTAAATATATTTTTATGTGAAAACGTCAAAAAAATGCATGCTTGAAACGTAAGGTTTCCCTCTGTTTCTCTCCGCACTGACCTGTCGTGAATGCAAGAATTTTTTATCAAGGGATTCGAAGGTTTTGTGTTGGGCTATGTCTATGACTTTGTGTATAATAGTTTGAAATGAATTGTGAGAGGAGTGTATGAAGTGTGGAAAATTTCCATACTCAATTTGTTGTCTTACATAAAATGTTACGAATAATTCCAGTCTGAGTGATTTTACAGTTCTCTAAGCAAAGCACCACAAGTAATACTTACTTATAGCACATGAAAATGATTTGCAGTCGGACGAAAAATGTATTAGCAGCATAGTTTGATTATTAACTAACACTACTTAAGTGGTTGTATAAAAACTAGGGTTCATGATGATATTCTACATCATTGCGTTTACTTAACTGAATTTTTTCAGTGAAATGCATTTTATTATTAGAAACTCCGTAATTCCCACGTCTCTGTGTACTATAAGCCATGAGAATAATCTATCGATATAGAGCCAGGACATTTTCTTCCTGTTTTTGTTTGATACTTGAACGATATAGATAAATAAAAAAATGTTAAACGGAACTATATTATCAAGCACTACTATTTTATTCCATACAATGTCAAAATAGAGTTGACTTTAGCACGACGTAAAGTCCACCTGATACAAGAGTTAAAACGGCACCTACTATGGCTCTTATTTTCCAATGGGCATTACTTTTTCGGAGATCAGAATATATTTCAATCAACTGTTCGCGAGTGTCTTCTATAGTGGAGGAATTATCTATCACAAAATGAGCTTGGGCACATTTTTTCTCAATAGGCATTTGAGCTTCAATTCGTACCAGAGCCTCTTTTTCAGACAGCTTGTTCCTATCCATTAATCTCTGAAGTTCCAAGTCTTTCTCACTACAAACAAAGTACATGCAAATGCAAACGAACGCTAAAATGTTTTCTCTTTTTGGCATAATCATGTTTTGTTGTATATCATACACACATACCAGGCAACTACAATGATTCTATATAGGTATTTTGTCCACAAATTGGCCTCAAATAGCAAGGGCGTGTCGATCACAACGAATTGATGACCTAGTAAATAAGAAAGCAATGTGGTTTTTCAATTGATAATACATTTCTATATAGTCTGTATACTACGCTAACGCATATGCACACCTAAAATTATGAGAGCCCAATAAATGCATAATAAATGGAACATGTGTACATTACAGTACCTAGAAAAAATGCTTTCACAATCTTCCAGCAAATCACTTTGAAAATCTCCGGATGTGTAATCTCATTTAATCTGAGACGTTTGGCACTGTCATGAAATATGATATCGCCTAGTAGTTGCCTATTAATCTGACCATTAGGAAGCAAAATTTCTTCGCCAAATTCCTCTTTGATCAGTCTCCATGCTTTTTTCCCAGGCTCTACCACTAAAGAAAATAATTCAATTTTAACAATATTTCATTGCATTTATGGCATTTCATTGGAAGTCAATCATGACAAAAACTTTCACCTTGTTTAGCAGCAGCATCTGAGTCTATTATAGGAACTCCCAGCTGAGCCAGCATTAGACTCACTGTACTTTTGCCAGTCGCAATTCCTCCAGTGAGGCCCACAAGAAACATTTTAATAATTTTTGTCGATTCCGAAGTTCAATCAAAATTTTCTATAAATTTATTACGAAGAAAAATGCCGTGAAAAATCCAATATTATAAACAAATGGACGAATTTTGTTAATTATTTGCTAACTGGTAAGTAAGTTAACCTTTCAAATGAGCTCGTATCCACTATCGTTACGTACCCTAGTGAAAACTTTCCTTTAAAAGTCAAACCAAAGTTTAATATAGGTGTATTCACTTGTTGAACTTTGGCCGATAATTTTATTTACTATTGGTAAACGCAGTCAGATTTGTCAGATGTATTAAACTTTCAGCTGTGAACACACATTATGGTATTGCTGGCTTAATTCATTTGCCTTTCCTGTCATTGAGAATAATACAAATTGCACAGTGTAATTTGCATTGTGTATTAAAATTAAAATTATAATGAGAATATGGAAGTTGAAACTGTATTTCTAATAGTTAGTTAGTTAGTATATAGTTAGATAGAAGAAGTGTTTACTATTTCCTCGTGTACTATCGTAGTAGTAGTGTTGTTTTGTGATTTGATTTTCAGAGTTGACTGGCTCGTTGCTTTCAACTACGACGCATATCAGCTGTTTTGTTGGCTGATAACAAAGTTATGTCATTCATTCCCTCATGTTAAAGACCGCAAGATGCAATTTTTTTTTATTTCATCCACATTTTTCACATAGGGTTAGCGAAAAGAACTGTCTTGCATATTCAACACTTTGTATGATTTTTTGAAATTATAGTAATGCTGTTGTAGACAGACAGAGACGGATAGATTAACGTAAAAAATCTATATGACCATGCTATTATATTTTGTAGTGAAAAACCGCCAATGCTCCCAAATTATTGCAAAATGGATGCCAAAATCAAGCCTATGGAACATCATAAGAGACAAGAATTATGCACGACCAGAGCACAGTATCGCCAGGGAAAAGAATTCAAAGCAGTCAAGGTGAGCTGTTTGAATGGAATGATTGCATGACATATTTATTTGACTTTGCACTTTGCAGAAAAATTGTATTGTCAGTTTATATTTTCTTTGGTCCAAGGTTTACACGATAAATGATGAGTCCACCCACATGTTGATTCAAAATATTCCCAAAATTAATATTGGACGGGAATTGAAAACGCTATGCTCTCGATTTGGAGTTGTGGAGTCATTTGAAGGGCTTCCTTCATATCCATGTGAAGAACCTTTTACGGAAGCATTCTACATCAAATATTCTTCACTTAAAGAATCAAGGTAATTTGGATATGACAAATGCTACCAACAGTTAGTTAGTTACTAAATCTAATGCAGACTTTGATAGGTATGCGAAATCTAAGCTGGACAATCGTTCATTTTACGGAGGCATCATTCACATTTGTTATGCTCCTGAACTAGAGACGGTAGAAGAATGCCGTAGAAAATTGATGTCAAGAATTATTTATGTCAATGTCAATAACTATCAGAATAGAAGTTCCAGGACTACTCCCAAAGTCCGTGCTAACATAAATATTATTCCAAGTCCAATTAAATTGGATAATTCAGGAAACATTGCAAATATTTTACCGCAAAGTACAGCAGATGGCGCTTCTTGTGAAAATGCTGAAGCAAATAGTTCTCACCCTGGCCCTGAATGTAGTGCGAATTGCTCTAAAAGACAAAAAATTGAAGAAAATAAAAATGGTAGGTAAAATTAACTGAAAAGAGTATTCAACAACTAAACCTGTTTTTGTCGTGAATATGACACAATTTTGTTTCATTACAATTTTAGAAACCAAGACTGAAACTGCACGTGAGGATAAACCACAAACGCAACCTGATGCATCAAGACTGACGAAAATTATATTTCATGTTCGCAAAAAATGATTTACACTTTAAATTTTCTCTCTAAATAGGGTACTTTAAATCGTATATTTTATTTTATACTTGCGGTTATGTATATAGATCGTGTCTAATAAATGAACTACCTGAAAATGAGAAATGCTGGAATTCCCCTATAATAAATATTATTTTCACGGATCACCACCATCCTAGCATAATGTGTAAACCCAGATTTTTTACCAAAATTATTTATTAAACAATGCCTAAAACCACCAGATTGGTAATGTGGTGAAAAACTAGATCATAAAAATCCAGTTTTGGCCAATCCCATTGTTCAATTTCATTGATGATCTCACAGGGGAAAGTTGTGCGAATTACTTTTGGCCACTATTTTTTTTGTAACAAAAAACTAACTGCTTGAGCGAACCTTAATTTTTGCACACTGTACTTTTGATAGATTTTATAAGGATTGCACTCATTCCTTATCTTCCAGCAACATAAACTTGTAAAAAGCTCATCAATATCTAAATATCTACAATTCACTGGCTGTACATTTCTTGTATACTCCTGCAAAACTCTTCAATCCCTGGCTCCAAGCTCATTTTAATTGGCTCGTTAGATGTCTATTGTGCCCACATGGTGCATTTTCAATAAGCTCACCAAAAGAATACCGGAAATAGCAATCTAAATTATGCATGCTTGTATTATCCTTCTGTGTCCATCTCCATGTAGTATTTTGTACAGGGAGAAAAAGAGATAATCGCTTAGCTCACTCTTTCATCTACCGTCGTTGCAAAAGCCTCCTTTAACTAAACTGCTAGTAAAATTCTCAACACAACGACAAATTGCACAGGTTTCTCTGCAGCAGATCCATTTAACTATTTTAGTTACTTGCCTGTTATTTGTAGCACCACAAGATAAATAGCAGTTGGAATGTCATGGCTGAGTTAACAAAACAATATAACTGTTTCAGGTCTTTGAGCGAGCAACGTGTTGAAATCTATTGCAACATAGGAATGTGTCTTGCAAGTTAGTTAGTTCGTTGGTTAGTTCCTTACAAATTGTATTTTCATGCTTCCTTGAGCTCACTTTTTACCTCACCATCTCAAAGTTCAATGAGAAAGGCGAAGATCATGATGAATTTGGATGGAACCTGGTGGCGTGGGCAATGTGGGATTCCCATCATTAGCACACAAAGAATAATGCATCAAAAAATTGTAAACTCTGGAAAAAATTACATGACCGGCTTGTGCAACGCAACATTTCTATAGCTGCCCTATATACTCACGATGATTGTATAAGCTTTAAACAAGATTTTTCCAATTAATTGATTTAAGGCAGCAAAAAATTTATTCATTTGCTCACCACAAATAATAGAATGCTTTTTTTGCTCCAACATTCATATCGTATATGGCATTCCAATGCGTATGAGACGCAACAAGAACCTGGGAAATAAATCATTAGTTACTGGAAACCTCCCATATTTCTATATTCAAAGCATTATTGTTGTTAGTTAGTTAGTAGATGCATTGTATAGTTTTCCTGTCTTAAAACTAACCACATAGTAATAAACTGA